>Ga0213868_10004664_pt1 | contig 12499 bp, 7 predicted proteins | sample PICome_9_FD_160087 | JGI IMG/M metagenome (GOLD analysis project Ga0213868, IMG submission 160087) | Coastal seawater microbial communities near Pivers Island, North Carolina, United States - PICO127 | ecosystem: Environmental > Aquatic > Marine > Coastal | place: USA: North Carolina | collected...
GTTGGTTTATAACTTCTCCACCTGCAGTAGCTGTTGCATACAAAGGTAGGCCTTTTTTAACGTTATCAATTTCTTCATTTGATACTACCCAAAGAGCACCAGCAGATACCGTAGTTCTAGCAAATGCTTCCTTCATAGTCATGTTGTCGTAGAAACCCATACCCTTTGCAATCATGTTTACTCCAGGAGCATTCTTTCCTGTGAATGCTACTGTGGCATTAAAGAATCTACCAAAGGGAACTGCCATACCTATAACAGGAAGCTTCCTAGCGTTTTCTATACCCCCTGCAATTGTACCTACTAAACCTTCACCCTTATAAGATTTAGAAAAGATTGCCTCCAAGGTATCCTCAACAGCATTAGCTTCTATAGTACGATACTCCCTACTGCCCATATATTTTTGAAGAGACATATCACCTATCTTTTCAGACCTATAAAATTCGTTCCAACCTTTACCTGTAGCAACTCTAAGCTTCTTATCCATCTGAAATAAAAATTCTTGCGACTTAGTAAATCCATCCTGTGCTTGTACTAAGGTAAGCTTCTGCACCATATCAATATAGTTATCTGTTTTTAACCCAAGTAGTTTCATACCTGGGCTAAACTTACCGCCTGTTAGTAAGGTATTGGTACCCTCTACACCACCAGGAAGTACACTGTTTAATCTTTGAAGTGCTTCAGAGTTTCTTTGCAGCGCAGATTCAAAAGCTGTATAAGTCATGTCAGGATCGAGTAGGAACTTGACTCGTTGCATATTAGATTCCATAAGAATTTTAGCTAACCTCTGAGTTTCAGCACCCTTTTCTACCTGACCAGCTAACTTTTGTAGTGTACCATATCCAGCATTCACTAATGCTATAGACATATCAGTAGTACTTTGCAAGGCAGCATTAGTACCCCAACCAACTACATTAAGTGCACTTGTAGAAGGATGAGCAACAAGTAATCTAATTAAACGATCTTGGTTTTTCTCGAAAGCTTCTAAGGTCATGGCAGCTACAGTTGGGTCAAAATCTTTAGCAGCCTTAGGCTCAGTATCCTTTAGAACAGACAGCCGTAACTTCTTAGTAGTAACTTTGCCTTTCCTGCTACGATAGACTACTGTTGCCAGATCTCCATCTATCTCCTTTACTTCACCAATTCTTTTTGTACCTACTGAAGATACCCTGTCGCCAACTTCTATTGTTTTAACAGTCGCATCACCACGAATAAATCCAGCATCTAAGGCAGACTGATATAGATCCTTTAGTTCCATATCAGTAAGAGAAAGACCTAGCTGTTTAGCTGACTGACCCATAAGACCAAGAGTCGCACCAGCCTCAGACATCTTGTATGATAGTATGTCACCTATATCTTTACCAGTAACTTGAGATCTTGGGATGATGTTGCCATCATTGTCACGTACTTTAATCTTGTTGCCAGTAGCTTTTTCAATAGCTTTTATAACCCCTTGAGCTTCTTTGTCGCTAACATCGGCAATAATATCAGCCATCCAGTTGGTAAACTTATCATCCTCAAAACGTTTAGCCCAAACAAACCCTCTTTCAAAGGCAGTCTGAGTCATACCCTTAAAGATAACTTCATCACCTTCGTTATGTCCCAGTATAAGAACTTTAAAGAAATCATGGCTAAAGTCTTTGCTACCTTTAGATAACTCTGCTCCGCCTTCTAGTTTTGTCTTCCAGTCCCTACCAATTTCTACTTTGTCTTGCTTTATATATTTATCTATAGCTTGAGAAGCTTCTGACAAAAAGCCTGTAGCATCTGGTGTAGGTAATTCCATTGTAGGCACTGCTGTACCTGACATACCACGTCTTGCAATTAAGCCAGCTTGAACACCACCCATAATAATACCACCAGCAGCAGCTATGCCCACAGCTAGGTAGTTAATATCTTCCTGTGCATCCACATTTACTAGACCCTCTTGATACAAGTATTCCATACCTGTACCTATTGTAGCATCTATACCAGTGGTAATACCTATTTCTGTAATAGCTTTCTTGGTAGCTAGACGTTGAGCAGCAGTCTTACCTAAAGTCTGCTGTACATAAGAACCTATCTTAGCCTTAGTAGCTGTACGTGAAGCTTGTACTCCATCCGCAAATACCTTGGTACCAACTTTTTCAGCTGTCTTTTTTGTACCTTCTTTCTGCATAGACTGCAGAGCAGCTTTCTTTGCAACTGACGTACCTACACGAATAGAACCATTAGCTGCAGCCTTACCTATAAATCCTCCAAGAAGGTTTGCTGGATCAAGAAGTACACTCCTAGCAAAGTCCATTATACCTTCAGCTTTTTCACCTACTGTTGTTTCTTTACTAAAGATGCCAGCCATATTCTCGTACAGCTTATATGCAGCAGCAGCTCTAGTCTTCCTAGCTTCATCATCTTGTATGTCGTTGATGTAGTCTATCTCAGCTAGGCCACGCATAGTATTACCTGATACAACACCACGACGATTGTTTAAGAAGCTGTCAATAACATCTTCTCTAGATTTACCATCTACTTCTTCATCACCAAACCTATCACGCATATAGCCTTCAGCTACAGAGTAGGCATAGTCATTCTCTGCTAAATCATTTTGAGTGTATGTACCAGCCTCAGGTAACGCAGGTTCAACCTTCTCAGGTTCAACTGAAGGATTGTAGGGTTCCGTAGCCAGAGTAACACCCTCAAAAGAATTGTAAGGTTCTGTAGCTAAAGTGACTCCAGCAAAAGAACTATTACTATTGCTTGGGTTTTCCGTCTGGACCATAAAGTTTTCCTCCTAAGACTTGATCGCCCACTTCAGCACCTAAGCTTTGTAAGGTTTCATCATTATTAATCATATTTTCTGTAAGTACTGTTGCACCTGGAAGAATAGTGGTCTCAGGCTCAGGTTCAGGCTCAGTATTTAAATTCCTTAACTGCGGTGGTAGATACGGGTTTTTATCATGACCTTCAAACTTACTAGGAAACATCTCAAGAAGATTTTCTCGGAACACCATAGGTGTCATAAATTCATCCATAAGAAGTTGTGCAGCTCTGTCAGACTGGTCACCACCACGTCTTATACTCATCAGAAGTTGTTCATACTCTATTGCTTTATTTTTTTTAACTTCATCAGGGCTGTCTAAATGTTCATTAACATAAGCCTTAGCTAAAGGTATTGTATTCTGCACAACAATCTCTGCCATAGCTTTTTGACGTTTTTCTTGCGGTTCATAAGCAGTTAAGACACCAGGTTTTGGAGTCACTGTAAAGGTACGACCTGGAGTTGTAGTAATCTTAGATAATTCTTGAGCCATCCTGTAGAACTCTTCTTCATCCGTAAAATCTTTACCAGTAATCTGACTAATATAATCCATCTTGTCTTGAACAGGAGCTTTTGCTTGAGATATAATCATCATAGAACGTATCTGAGATAAAGGTACAGATCGTCCATCTTTTTCTAACGTCCTTTGAAATTTTAATATATCTTGAGCAGCAAAGGGATCTTGTATAGCACTGTTAAGAAATGATAGAGCTTCTTCATCATCAATATCTGCATCATCTACCATTTTTTGTAGGTCTAAAGAAGCTTGAGCTGCCTCTAAGTAAGCATCACTGCTTTTATAAGCAGTTTGTTTTTCAAGCTTATTTAGGTAGATTTGAAAGAGACTTTGCTCACGAGCTTGAGCTAGTTCTTCTTCCCTATCCCTCCTAGCTTGTATCTTATCCATGCCACTTAAGGCTCCTGCAAAACTAAATGCCATGTATTATCTCCTTGCCATTAAACCTTGTGGAGCTTCTGGCATAGGTTCTTCAGGAGCTTCTTGAGGTTCTTGTTCTTCAACTTCTTCTTGAGTATCTTTCTGAGGTACTTCTAAGGCTGGTTCACCTGTTTCTTCACGTAGCTTTTCAAGCATCTTTACAGCTTTTCCACGTTCTCTGTTATAAGACAGAGCTACTTTTTCTTCCTTGTTCTCAAAACCCTCATCAAACTCTACATCAGCTTCTAGTGCTAAGCCTTTTATGTACTCATGTAGGACTGGTGCAATAGCAAGACTTACATCAATACTATGTAACCCCTCCATTACAGCACTGCGTAGTACACCTTGCACTAAGGCTGTTAAAGTTAGACCCATTTCAAGAAAGTGAAAGGCATCTTCTAAAGCTTCAACGTTAGTAATGTTTTCGATGTGCATATCTAATGCATCAACAGGGTCAACTATTTGTGGTGGTCTTTCAAAAGGTCTGGACTTAGGTTCAGAAGTAAGTGATTGACCTGGAATAGGTGCTGCAAATATAACGCTCATTATTGTCCTCCAGGAAGATAAGTATTAGCCCTAGTCAATCTACTTTTCATCATAGGTTTTCCTGGCCTTAGGTATTGTTCAGACACTATTCGGGTTGACTCCTCAACAGTTTCAGCTTCCTGTAAATTCTCTAAGAATCTACCTTCATTAGTGTTCTGAACTTCGTGGATAAAAAATCCAAAGTTAGCTTCGTAAGTATTCGTGTCTAAATTGTTTTCTTTAGCCCAAGATTCAAATGCTTTTCTTCGAGGTCCAGTCCACTGAGCAAAACCAAGACCACCTTTAGATCCAGGGACAACAGGTTTTAGTTCTTGCATGAATTTAAATCCACCTGTCTCATGGTCAAAGTTACCTGCAATACCTGCAGCTTGAACATCTGTTAGACCTAAGGCGTCTGATATATCTCCTACAAGTCTTTGTCCTACATTCTCTCCACTAGCTTGTTTAGCCATCAAGCTCTCTGTAGGACTCTTAGACAGCAACCCCTTTTCAGCATTGATCTTAGAGATCATTGACTCTCTCGCTGAAGAATAGTTATTAGCATACTCTCTGTATTTTTTAAATCTGCTAGCTAACTCAGGAGCTGGATCTAAACTCTCACCAGGATCTAAACTAGCTGCCGTTTCAGTTAACTTTCGTCTAGACATCATTCCAGCTTGCTGTATAGAAGCTTTACGTTCTAAGCTTGCAGTTTCTTTTTCAGCTTCTTTTGAATAATTATCATAGCCTGTTTTATAGTTTGCTCTCGTTACCATGTCTACGTTTTCCTATTAAAGTTTAAAGTCGTTTCCAAATAAAAACCTAAAAAACAACTCGGATTTAGCTTCGTCTTCTTTATAGCCAATTTTTTCCCTGAGGGCTTCTAAGCTTTGCTCACCTAATAACATTTGCATTGCACGATCTTTAGCATTTTCAACAGACTTATAGTTCATATCCATAAGATCTCGTTCTGTCTGCCAAACTTTATCCATATTAGCAGCTGTCAGATCATTTATAGCAGAGGCAAAATCTGAATTACTTTGGTTCTGTGCAGCAGTATTTAATGTTGCAATATTCTGCCTCCACTGAGCATTAGCTTGAGCTACTACTAAACTATTCGAGGCATTAAAAGTATCTCTTTGCTGTTGCAAGTTAGAGTTAAATTGACGAATAGAGTTTATTGAGTTTACATTAAATTGTTCAGTAGCATTTCTTTGTGACGAATTAAACTGAGAGGTTTGTGAAGCTAGCGAAGAAAAGAATTGTTTAGTTTGATTTTCACTTGTAGCATTAAACTGTGCTGCAGCATTCTCAGCAGCTTGATCTGTAAACAAAGCCTGGATATTTTGCTGTGCCTTAAATATAGTTGTTTGCTGCGCCCTATCTAAGTTAGACATATCCATAGCTAAGAAATTCTGAGCGTTTTGTACAGCAGCTTGTTGTCTATTGTCAAGGTTAGCCATATCCATGTTGGCAATTGCTGCAGCTTCAGCCATAACTCCAGCTTGACGATTACTCAGGTTTGCTAAGTTCATACTATTAGCAGCACGAGAGTTTTCCAAAGCAATGTTTTGCTCTGCTGTAAAGTTCATATTAGCTATGTCATTAATACGGGCAGAGTTCATAACACGAGCTTGGAAAGCTTGATCGAACTCTTGACCAATAAACTGAGCACGTTGTTGTGCTGCAAGCATAGCACGTTGTTGACGGTTTGACAAGTTCTGTTGTTCAAATTGTGACTGAGTTTGAGCATCTGCCATAGCTACTGGCAATGCTGACTCCATAGCTGACTGAACAAGTGCTTGACCTGCCATAGACGAAGCACCTAAGCCTCTAGCAGCCATTTGCCCCATAGCAGATCTCATGGCACCAGCAGCCCAAGCAGGTGTTTCACCACCCTCAAACTGTTGCATAAGGCCTTCTAACTGGCCTTGTACAGTAGCCTTTTTACTTGGGCTTGCACTTGCTGCTTCAATTTGTTCTGCAAACTTAGCGGCTTTCTCAGCGTCTGCTACACCACTTATAAGTTCTCCATCCTGTATCTCTCTAGTTACAGGATTCTCCATCATTGTAGCTTCACCTTGAGCCGCATTGATATTTAAGCTAGAACTACCTTGTGCTGCATCAACTTGAGCGTCCTCAGATAGCTCCCCTTGGACACCATCCATACGTTGCGTATAGTCTTGTACAAAAGGGCTTATGCTACCTGCTTGATAAGTTGAAGCTGGTACGTAGGTTGGTGTCTGTGCTGTATAAGTTCTACCAACAGTGGCCGCACGAGTTGTAGGTGCTTGACCATACACTTGACCCGCTGTTGGAGATATAAATTGATTTCTTGTAGGTGTCATATAAGACACTTGAGATTGCATAGGTTGCATAGTTTGTCTCAAGGTATTTTGAAACATCGGCAAGGTGTCTTCTTTATAACTATAACCACCGTTATTAAAACCTCTTGCCATGCCACCTTGGGACATAGCCTGACGATACATACCTAAACGAGCACCAACTGCGGGATTAGCTTTTGCAAAATCATTTAAACCAGCCTCAGTTTTTGGCCCTTTATAACCAAGAAATTTCGTAGCTAGTTGATATTGTGCATCTACGTCACCACCTTCAGCATAGCCTACAGATCCACCTTCTGCCATTGCAGTAAATCCTGGGGGTACATAAGTTACAGGTCTTCCATCCACAATTGTTACGGGTATTTGTTGACCCAAATCATTTTCATACATAGCTGTGCTACTCATTCCTGCTGGTGAGACTGAAGGTAGCTCTACCGTTTGGGGTATTGCACCTTGAATATAATTAGGAGAATAAACTTCGGAGGTGAGATTAGCTGAGTCAGAAGCAACACTTGTTGGGCCTACCATTGGTGCTGCTTTACCTACTTCAAAACCAGGGGGGTTATATACAGAAGCACCTTCACCAGTAAAAGCTGAAGTATAATCTGCAGAACCTCTTGAATCTATACGGTCTTGAGCCACCCCTTGAGCTGCCCCTATGCGAGCTTTTTTAGCTGCGGCTTCTTGTTCTAACCTAATTCGTTCAGCCTCTTCAGCCTCAAGTCGTAATCTTTTTTCTTCTGCTAAACGAGCTTTTTCAGCTTCTTCTTCAGCTAACCTAATACGCTCAAGCTCAGCTTCTTCTTCTAATCTAATTCGTTCAGCTTCCTCTTGAGCCTCTTGTTCAGCTTTAAGGCGAAGCCTTGTAGCTTCAGCCTGAGCTGCTGCTAACTCTTCCTCTAGTCTAATTCTTTCAGCCTCTGCGGCTTTTCTAACAGCTTCAGCAGCAGCTTCTTCTTCAAGTTTTTTAGCCTTCGCTGCCGCTTCTTTAGCTGCTTCTTCTGCAGCTTTTTCAGCCGCTGCTGCTTTAGCTGCTAAATCATCATTATAGATTTTCATCTCAGAATCATAAGCTTGCTGACCTTTTAGGTAATCTGCAAAACTTACTGAGTCTTTACCTGCTTCATCTAAATAAGAACTAAAAGTGTCGTACTTCTTTTTACGTGCTTTCCACTCTGTGTGGCGTTTATTAAGATCTGCACCAAAAGCTTTACCGTAAGGGTGCAATAAACTTTTTTGTATCTTACCTTTATCATTACGAATATCACGGAACTCAGTTAGCTTCTTCTCACCAGTAACTGTATTCTTCCAGTGAGCAGCTTGCATATATGGTTTATTTGGGTTGTAACGGTTCTCAAACCAAGTCCACTTTCCTGGGTCTTTTGTTAGGGCTTCCCAATCAGTATCTGATGCTGCAGAGTAGCCAGTGGTTTGAGTAGTAGAACTTCTATTAGAACTAGAACCACGTCTTCCACTATTACTAGAAGAATTATTAGCTGCATTTCTAGCTGCATTAGCAGCGTATTCACCACTTTCTCTTTGTTCTTTTTGTTGTGCAGAAGAAGGCATACTATACGTGCCATCGTTATTTGAAATCATACTATACGCCATAAAAAGTCCTTTATCCGTTCACTACTTCGTTAAGACCCCAGATCATTAAGACTAAACCACCTAAGAATATTACTACTCCGACTACTAGTGATATGCCCCAGAATAATCTGTCTCTTTGCTTTGCTTGTAATTCTAATGCTTCTTTGTGTCTTTGTCTAGCTGCTGCTTGTTCTTTTACAACCAGATCCCACATTCCTGGTGGTCCATAAAGTTGACAAGCTGACCTTAACTCATCCATGCACTCTTTGTGTTTCATCTTAGCTTGTGCAATTGCAAAGCCTTCTTCTTCAGACGAACTTAACCTACCTAGTGGGCCTTTGTGTGCACCCTTTTCAGCTAGTTGAATTTCACTATCTAACTTTGCTAACTTACCAAAGTGAGGCAGTAAGTCTGCTACATCACTACCAGCTTTAACTGCAGAACTAACTGCACCAGCTATCTTAGTAACTGCACCTGCTAAAGCTAATACTTCTATCATTATGGCAAACCTTCTTATTCATTTCTGTCTGCCATCTTTTCTACTGATGATCTTATTGCTTTTATGTTTTCGTCAATACGTGCAAGTGATATTGCTTGGTTTTGTACAGACACTTCTATGCGTCCAATACGTTTTTCTAATACGATGATCTCTTCTCTGTTATTTTCTATGTCAGACATCATCATACTGACTGTCCATACGATAGCTGCTCCCTGAACAAGTAAGCCAAAGATCAATGTAATCGGTACAGACTTGCTCAAGTGCCAGCTATCCTCAGACATCATTCAGCTTCCAATGCAGCTACTTTAGTTTCTAAGACTTCAATCTTAGCCATAGCTTCTTGCAATGCCTTGATAGCTTTCATGTAAAGAACTGAGTATTTTACAGAAAGATATTCTTCTTGATTTCCGTCTGCATCTAAGATTGGGTTATCGTCTGTATCAGTCTTAAAGTGCTGCTGGACTAAGCCATTCATTCCAGAAGCTTGAAGATCTTGTGCAATGACACCTAGCATATTTGGTGCATCTAACTCATCTTCGATCATAGAATATTTCTTGACCTGTAATGCTTTGATGTCATCCCATTGAGAGCCAGATGCTACAATGTTTTCTTTTAGGCGTTGGTCGGATGTACCACCATAGGAACTAACGGCAGAATGAAAACTACCATCTTCTTCTATTTCAGATTTAATCGTTCCACGCCTTTGGTGTCTAAATACAGGATCAGCACCATCACCATCTCTGGATGCTATTTGTGTAGATGTGTCATTATTTCCTGATCCAGCATGAAAAATAGTAACAGCTTCTTCCGTACTGTGATAAACATTACCGTGGCTTCTGCCTACTTTTATACCGCCACCCCTGAGATATAGATCACCAGAATCATCAAGCTGCATCGTGCCTTCATTGCTGCTTTCGTAGCTATTACTAACAGGATAAAACTCTAGGTTTGCATTACCAGAACTATCATCCACAGTAGCAATCATGCCACCAAATTTAACGGCACTAACATCATTCGTTTTGAATAAGTAACCGCCAACGTAATCCCCTGCGGCAACAGCAGTGTCTGATCTACTTGCTACAAACTGTGCACCACCATCTTGGTGTATAACAAAGCTACGTTTACCTGTGTTATTTGATGTTGGGATATGACTTGCGGGGTCAGTAACCGACATGCCCACGTTTCCGTCAGCACCATTTACAAAGAAAGCTGCCGTGTCAGTATCACTTTCAACACGGAAGTTTAGGTCTTGAGCACCATCGTTAATTACCGTTTCAGTGGCATTTAACGTGATACGGTCACGGGATGTACCTGCCAGCATTGTTTTTATTCTTAGTGATCCATCTTCAGTGCCATCTGATGCATCCTGAATACTAGTAAAAATAGTAGCAAATTGTGTTTTCTCTGAAGCATCATTTAAACCATTAAACTCAATTCTGCCTATTAAATCATCGTCAGCACCTGCTTGGTTTGGGTTTCTGTAAAAGTCTAAGAGTGGACCTGCATTAGCATCAGTATCACTAGTCTCAAGAGTAATGTTTGGATCATTGTTGGTCTTTACAAACCTACCTGTTCCAATAACATCAAGTTTCACAGTCGGGCTTGCGTTGTTTATGCCAACACTACCATCGTTAGTTATCCTCATACGTTCAGCATCACCAGCCCCAAACGTCAAGGCTGGTGCAGTGCCTCCTGTTGCACCAATTCGTGCCTGTTCTTCGGTGCTACGCATTCCAAAAAGAATTTGACCGCCAACACTAGTATTAGTATTAGCTGGATTTTCTAAATAAATAGTTGGCCCTACACCTACTTGCCCATCGGTTGCTGTAGCAGAGTATGCTGTAGAATCTGTATTTTTTAGGTGCAAAAAGCCGTCTGGTGTAGCATGTCCAATGCCCACCCGATCATTGCCGCCATCAACAAATAACATGTTTGCATTGCCATTAGACTCAACCCGAAAGTCAATGTCTTGTGACCCATCATTAAATACAGCCTCTGTAGAATAGAAATTTAAACGTGACCGAATAGTGCCTGAAACCATAGTGTTAAGAACTAGTTGACCGTCTTCAGCACCATCAGTTGCATCTTCTATTTTACCTTTAATTTCAGCATACTGAGTACCGTTTCCACCTACATCTTCTCCATAATAATGAATCGTACCAATAACATCACTTGCGGCACCAACAGCATCTCTAGTGAGCCTCAGGATTGGCCCTTGGCTTGCATCTGTATCGGTAGAAATAAGCTCTAAAGCAACAGAGTTATCATCTACAGTAATAGTAGATCCATCAGTGGCAGCAAAACCACCTGTGATGCTTACACCTGTGGCGGCGGTGGAAAGTTTGGTCACGTTGTTATGCCTAAGGTTAACTCCACCATCCTCGATAAATTGTGCAAGCGTTTCAGTACCAGCGGCATTTTGAAAAGACAATAAATTGCTTCGTAATGTAAGGCCACCAGTTCCACTGTCTTGAATAAAACTATTAGTTCCATTATGGTAAATCTGTAGGTCATCACCAGTACCCACCATAATCCTAAAGTTATCTGGGAAGTCTAATGTGTCATTAGTTGCATCTAGTTTAACGTCAGTACCACCAGTAAACCTAATACTTTGATCTGCATCAATTACCATTGCCTTATTTAAGGCACCACCTGATTCGGTAGTGTAAAATTCCATCCTAGAACCAGCTACAGTACTAGAATACGTGTCCGTAGCATCAACCGTAATACGGGCCTGAGCACCCACAGACACACCACCAGCAGTAGAGTTAGTGTCGAAATCAATACGACCAATTACTTCACCATCAATAATAGTATCTTCATTAGATTGTAATACAAACTCTGGAAAAGCATTATCACCAGTGCCCGTAGTTTTTAAAGTAAGCCCAACGTTATGTATGTGCACTAATTCAACATCGCCATCAGCACCAAAAGTAATCTTTGAACTATCACTAGACAAGATCAAATCATCTGATGCATCTACGTCACCAGTTACAGAGATACCTGTGTTGGTGGTGGCAAGTTTAACACCGTTATTATATCGAAAAGAAGCAGCACCGCCGTTAGCAAAGTTTGCATACTCAGCAGTACCGTCTGCAGTCGTAAGCGTTACGTTTGATGTGCCTTGCAAGTATAAACGACCTGTACCTTGATCTGTTACATAACTATGCGACCCATCATGGTAAATCTGTAGGTCAGACCCGTCACCAAAAGTAGCTTTATCACTATCACCAAAGTTTACATCTGTGGCATCTACAGAAATAATACCAGTGCCATTAGCACGAAGATTTAAATTACCATTCGTGTCAGTAGAAGTAATTGTATTACCGTTAAGTGATAAGTTATCTACTGTAAGGACAGACAGACCGTCAATAGTACCACCATCAATATCAACAGAGTCAAGATAGGCTGTACCATCAATGTACAAGTCTTTAAACTCATTGCTAGTTGCCACACCAAGATCAATAGTATTATTAGCAGCAGGACGTAACACAGTAGCTGTTACAACGACCTCTTGGTTTGGTCCTACCTTTTCAATGGGCGCACCTTCTGCAGCAGTGCCATCATGTGTATGTCCTGTACTATTATCAAAGGCAGATTGCAGTGCGTCAAATTCACCGTCAAGATCTGAAGCGTTAATGATGTTACCGTCTGCAATGTTGTCTGCGGTATCGTTACGTGTGTAACCTGTTCCCATTTCTCTGTTCCTTATTGTCTGTCGTTAGTAGCAAATTCTAATGCTAAAGCATCCAGCGAAAACTCTGGATCTGTGCTGTCAAATACGTACTGTAATGAGACAGATCTTCCTGCGC
>Ga0213868_10004668_pt1 | contig 12497 bp, 13 predicted proteins | sample PICome_9_FD_160087 | JGI IMG/M metagenome (GOLD analysis project Ga0213868, IMG submission 160087) | Coastal seawater microbial communities near Pivers Island, North Carolina, United States - PICO127 | ecosystem: Environmental > Aquatic > Marine > Coastal | place: USA: North Carolina...
CCTGCGGTGCTCATAGGTTCATCTGTGCCATCTGGCGGGCCTGTGCATCTGCGGTCAGGGCATCAACGATCTCATCCAGATCGCCCTGCATCACCGCATCCAGCCGGTACAAAGTCAGGTTGATCCGGTGGTCTGTCAGCCGCCCTTGGGGGAAATTATAGGTTCTGATCCGCTCGGAGCGGTCGCCCGATCCGACCTGCGCCGCCCGGTCGGCAGAGCGTTCACTGTCCATCCGCGAACGTTCCATATCGTACAGCCGCGCCTTGAGGACCTGCATTGCCTTGTCCCGGTTGCGGTGCTGGGATTTCTCTGAGCTGGTGACGACGATGCCCGTGGGGATATGGGTGATCCGCACGGCAGAATCGGTCGTGTTCACATGCTGGCCCCCGGCCCCAGAGGACCGCATTGTATCAATCCGCAGATCATTGGCGTTGATCTCGATATCCACATCCTCGGCCTCTGGCAGGACCGCAACAGTGGCCGCAGAGGTATGGATACGCCCGCCGCTTTCGGTACTGGGCACGCGCTGCACCCGGTGCACGCCGCTCTCATATTTGAGCCGGGCAAAGACATTCTTGCCGGTGATATGGGCCACCACTTCCTTGACGCCGCCCAATTCGGTCATCTGCTCTTCGATCAGCTCAAAACCCCAGCCCCGCGCCTCGGCATAGCGTTGGTACATGCGCAGCAGGTCGGCCGCAAAAAGCGCGGCCTCATCGCCGCCGGTCCCGGGCCGAATCTCTAGCATTGCGGGCTTGGCGTCGGCTGCATCCTTGGGCAAAAGTGCCACCTGCAGCGCGGCTTCGGCCTTGGGCAGCGCGGCCTTCAGCTCTGGCAATTCCTCACGGGCCAATTCTGCCATCTCGGGATCGGCCAGCATCGCCTGCGCCTCATCCACATTGCGCAGCAACGCACGGTAGGCATTGATCTGATCGACCACGGGTTTCAGATCGGAATATTCCTTGGCCAGTGCCGCGAAATCCGCGCCATCCGACCCGGCAGCCATCGACGCTTCCAGAAACTGAAAACGCTGCGCGATCTGTTCAAGGCGGTCCATGGGTATCATCGTGGTCTCATGTCGCCGATGGAAAGGCTTTGGTCAAGCGGCCTTTCATGCTATCAAGGAACTATGAAAACTCTTGCGTTCATTGCCGCCCTGATGGCCCTGCCCGCTGCTGCCGATGTCACCTATCCCAGCGGCAAGACGGTTGATTGCTATTGCACCGACCGCAATCACAACCGGATTGAGCTGGGAGAGACCATTTGCCTTCAGGTCAATGGCCGCATGTTCATGGCGCAATGTCAGATGTCGCTGAACGTGCCGATGTGGCGCGAGGTCCAAGAAGGCTGTGTCACTTCCTCACTCGATGGTACCGACCCAGGATTTAACCCGCTTGGCGTTTACCCCAAGATCTGATTTGCCAAAGCGCAGGCGGGCGTAGACCTCAACAAAGGGCTGACCCTCAGGCGTCTGCCGCAGGCTGATGGTCGTGTAGTCGGGGAAACCGATCAGCTTTGACCGGGTCACATAAGTCATCTGCCCCGCCTCCACCGATCCTGTCAAAAGAACCGTGCGCGGTGTCGCCTCTGCTGCGGCCTTCAGTTTCTCCAGCACGGCTGTGGCGTCGCTGTCCATGACCTTGCGCCAGACATAGCCACCATCAAGCTGGCGTGTCTCTGTTCCCGGCACAGATGATGCACGGTTCCACACCGACGGATCAGACGGGGCCAGCCGCACATAGGCCAAAGCCAAAACCACCACCGTCAAAACAGGCCAGATCACCATTTTCCACATTCCTTTTCGTCCTTGATCACCACCGGCCAGATCAACCTGTGCCGAATGGGCTTCTGCCCTGTCGCCTAGCGATATGTCACACCCGGCAGGACACATAACATCTCATACAGAATATTGGCACCCGTCAGCGCCGTGTTGCCCGTGGTGTCATAGGGCGGCGACACTTCGACCAGATCACCACCGATGATGTTCAGGCCCCTGAACCCACGGATCAGCTCCATCGCTTGCGGGGTTGTCAGCCCGCCGATCTCGGGCGTGCCGGTGCCCGGCGCAAAGGCCGGATCAAGGCTGTCGATATCATAGGTGATATAGACCGGTGCATCCCCGATATCGCGGCGGATCTCAGCACCCAGAGAGGCAAGGCTGCGCCCCCAAAGCTCTTGCGCCAGAAATTGCTGAAAGCCCCAGCCGGCAGCCTCGCTGAAATCCTCGGCGGAATACCCGGTGCCGCGCAGACCGACCTGATAGGTCTTCACAGGATTGATGAGGTTTTCCTCATAAGCCCTTCTGAACACTGTACCATGCGCTTCTTTTTCGCCGAACATCTCGTCGTTCACATCCGCATGGGCATCCACATGGATCAGCGCCACAGGTCCATGTCGCTTGGCCATGGCGCGCAGGATCGGCAAGGTGATGGAATGATCGCCACCAATCGCCAAGGGCTTCATGTCATTTGTAAGAAGGTGGTCGTAACTCTCTGAAATAATGCGCAAACTATCGCTAAGCGAAAAGGTGTTGATCGCGAGATCACCAATATCTGCCACCTGCAGGCTGTCAAAGGGGGCGGCCCCCGTCCCAAGGTTATAGGGCCGCAGCATCGCACTTTGGGCGCGCACTTCCTTGGGTCCAAACCGGGTGCCAGAACGCCAGGACGTACCGATATCCAGCGGGATGCCCAGAATGCCCACATCCAGCCCCGTCACATCGGTGGCCGAAGGCAGGCGCATGAATGTATTGGGTCCCGAAAAACGGGCCAGATCATTGCCGCTGATGGGTTGGTTCTTGTCGCTCATCTTGTCCGCATCCTGTGGCCCAGCAAACACAGTATCTCTGTGGCAATATGCGCGCCCGCAATCGCAGTGGCCCCCGTGGTGTCAAAGGGTGGCGATACCTCGACCACATCACCGCCCATGATGTTGATCCCCGCCAGATCGCGCAGCATGATTGCCGCCTGCGCCGAAGTCAGACCGCCCCAGACCGGCGTGCCGGTGCCGGGCGCAAAGGCCGGATCAAGCGCGTCAATGTCCCAGGTCAGGTAACAGGGCCGGTCGCCAAGGATGCTCTTGATCTTGGCTGCAGCCGCCTGCGGCCCTTTCTCGTGCACTTCGCGCGCATCGATGGTGGTCACGCCCAGGGTGTCCCGGTTCGTGGTCCTGATCCCCACCTGAACGGACGTCACCGGATCGACAATCCCCGACTTTACCGCCTTGTAGAACATCGTGCCGTGGTCGATACGATCCATATCGTCATCCGGCCATGTGTCGGAATGCGCATCGAACTGCAGCAGGCTGATGGGCCCGTATTTTTCCGCATAGGCCTTGAGGATCGGAAAGCTGATATAGTGATCCCCGCCCAGCACGACACTTGCGGCACCTGCATCCAATATCCCCTTGATATGCGCCGTCAAAGCTGCGGGAAATTTCGACACATGACCGTAGTCAAAGGCCAGATCCCCATAATCGGCAATCGCAAATTCGCTCAGCACATCGAAATCCCAGCCATAAGGCGGATCATAGGGTTGCAAGCTAGAGGCCTCGCGGATCGCCCTTGGCCCCAGCCTGGTGCCCGTCCGGTTCGTCACCGCCTGGTCAAAGGGCACGCCGGTGACGGCGATATCAACCCCGGTCAGGTCCTTGGTATATTTGCGGCGCAAAAACGAGGTCGCCCCGCCAAAGGCATTCTCAAAGCTGGGCCCTTTCAGATCATCGCGGGTAAAGGCATGATCGACCTGGGCGGCTGCATCTTCCAACCCCATGGATCAGCCCCCCGCCACAGGCTGCGCCCGCTCAACCAGCCGCGCAAAGAAGGACGCACCGATAGGTGCAATCTCATCGTTGAAATTATACAGCGGATGATGGACGCCTGCCCCCTCGCCCTGACCCAGCATCAGATAGGCACCCGGGCGCACTTCCAGCATATAGGAAAAATCTTCGGCCCCCATCACCGGTGGGAAATCGGTCTGCACCCCGGCCTCGCCCGCGACTTCGCCCGCGACCTCTGCCGCAAAATCCGTCTTGGCCGCATCATTCACCGTGGGCGGATAGCCGAATTCGAAATCCAGCTCTGCGGTCAGATCATAGCTGGCGGCATGGCCATCCACGATGGCCTGCATCCGGCGCACGACCATGGCCTGCACCTCCTTGTCAAAGGTGCGCACTGTGCCGTTGATATAGACTTCTTCGGGGATCACATTGTCGGTGGTGCCAGTGTGGATCTGCGTGGTCGAAATGACCAATTGCGCCTTGGGGTCTGTGTTGCGGCTGACAATCGTTTGCAGGGATTGGACGATCGCACAGGCCGCAACCACCGGATCAATGCAATCATGTGGCCGGGCACCATGACCGCCCTTACCGGTCAGATTGATCGAAAAGGTATCTGCCGCCGCCATGATCGGCCCCGGCGTGGTGTGAAACCGGCCAAACTCCAGACCCGGTGCATTGTGGATCGCGTAGACCTGATTGATGTCAAAGCGGTCCATCACCCCTTCTTGCACCATCACCTCGCCGCCGCCGCCGGTTTCCTCGGCCGGTTGGAACAACAGGGCCACGCGGCCTTTAAAGTTGCGGGTCTCGGCCAGGTATTTGGCCGCCCCCAGCAACATCGCTGTATGACCGTCATGACCGCAGGCATGCATCTTGCCCGGATGGGTGCTGGCGTAGGGCACGCCGGTTTCTTCGGTGATGGGCAGCGCATCCATATCAGCACGCAGGCCCATCGTGGGCCCCTCGCCTTGACCGTTGATGATCGCGACGATGCCGGTCTTGGCGATCCCCTCGTGCAGCTCATCGACGCCGAAGTCGCGCAAACACGCCGCGACATAGGCCGCGGTCTGATGGCACTCCAGCCCCAGTTCGGGGATCGTGTGCAGATGCTGGCGCCATTCGGTCATATCGGCACTGAAATCGGCGATGCGGTTGACAACAGGCATGGGGTGGACTCCTTGGCCAAGAAAATGAATTTTGCCATCTGACACCAGACAGGACCCAGCTGCAATGGCCGACGAATTGATACACGACAAAGACGCAGGCATCGAACGCCTGCTTGAGATCATGCGCCGCCTGCGGGATCCGCAAACCGGCTGCCCCTGGGACATCGAACAGGATTTCGACAGCATCGCCCCCTATACGATCGAAGAGGCCTATGAGGTTGCCGATGCGATCCAGCGCCGCGACTGGCCAGAGCTGGAAGGTGAGCTGGGCGATCTGCTGCTGCAATCGGTCTATCACACGGCCATGGCCGAAGAAGCGGGGCTGTTCAGCTTTCAATCCGTGGTGCGCAATATCTCTGACAAGATGGTGGCGCGGCACCCGCATGTCTTTGGCACGGAAAGCCGCGACAAATCCGCCGAACAGCAGACCGCCGACTGGGAAGCGATCAAGGCGCGCGAACGTGCAGGCAAGGCGCAGCAGGGCGCGCTGGACGGGGTCGCCGTGGGGCTGCCCGCGCTCTTGCGCGCCTACAAGCTGCAAAAGCGGGCCGCACGAGTGGGGTTTGACTGGCCTGACACCCGCGACGTGATTGCCAAGATCACCGAAGAAGCCGCCGAACTGGTCGAGGCCCGCGATACCCTGACCCAAAGGGAGGTCGAAGAGGAATTCGGCGATCTGATGTTTGTCATGGCGAACCTTGGCCGCCACCTAGGGCTGGAGCCCGAGGCCGCGCTGCGGGCCGCCAACGCCAAATTCACCCGCCGTTTTGCCGGGATCGAGGCGCGACTGGCCGCCATGGGCAAGACCCCGTCCGACAGTGATCTGGCAGAGATGGATGCCCTGTGGGATGCGGTCAAGGCGGAGGAACGCGCAGCGCAGACCAGCGACTGACTGGCCCCTTTTGATTGCAGCGCCTTTCGCCTATCTAAAAGCAAAGAGGATATCCCATGCAGCCCAAGAAAATCATCATTGATACCGACCCCGGACAGGACGACGCCGTTGCGATCCTGCTTGCCCTTGCCAGCCCCGAAGACATCGAAGTGCTGGGCATCACCTGTGTGGCGGGCAATGTGCCGCTTGACCTGACATCCAGAAATGCGCGCATTGTCTGTGAGTTGGCGGGCAAAACGGATGTAAAGGTTTATGCAGGCTGCGACCGCCCCCTGGGCCGCGCCCTGGTCACCGCAGAACATGTCCATGGCAAATCGGGGCTGGACGGCCCCGACCTGCCAGAGCCGGTGATGCCGCTGGCCGACGGCCATGCCGTTGATTTCATAATCGAACAGCTACGCGACCACGCGCCAGGCACCATTACCCTATGTCCCCTTGGCCCCCTGACGAACCTTGCCACGGCCTTTCAAAAAGCGCCCGATGTGGTCAATCGGGTGGCCAAGATCGTGCTGATGGGTGGTGGTTATTTTGAGGGTGGCAACATCACGCCCACCGCCGAGTTCAACATCTATGTCGACCCACAAGCGGCTGATATCGTTTTTAAAACGGACATACCTAAAGTGGTGATGCCACTTGATGTAACACATCAAGCACTGGTCACAAAGCCCCGTAATGACGCGTTTCGTGCCCTTCGCACCCCGGTGGGCATTGCAGTGGCCGAAATGACCGAATTCTTTGAACGGTTCGACAAGGAAAAATACGGGTCCGAAGGCGCGCCCCTGCATGATCCATGCGTCACCGCCTACCTGATCAAGCCAGAGCTTTTCTCGGGGCGGCACGTCAATGTCGAAATCGAAACCCAGTCGGAACTGACCATGGGCATGACCGTCGCCGACTGGTGGGGCGTCACGGACCGCGCGCCCAACGCCACCTTTATGAACAAGATCGACGCTGATGGGTTTTTCGCCCTTCTGACTGACCGTCTGGCCCGCCTGTGAGCGCGGCACTGACATTGGCCAAGCCTGACCATCTGGACAGGCTGGTGGCCCTGTGCGGCGCATTTCACGCCGAAGCCGGGATCACCCGCACCGATACCGCACGTCAGGCGGCCCTTGCCCCCTTGCTGGACGGCTCTCCTTATGGTGTGGCCTATCTGATCGGCCCCGCGCGGGCCCCGATTGGCTATATCGTGATCTGTTTCGGCTGGTCGGTGGAATTTGGCGGGCTGGATGCGATCATTGATGAACTATACATCCGTCCCGGTGTGCGCGGGCGCGGCGTTGCGACTGAGGCGCTGATCGCCCTGCCGCGCGCATTAAGCGAGGGCGGCTTGCGGGCCGTTCACCTGGAGGTGGACCGCGACAATGAAGCGGCCATCAAACTATATCGCCGCGCGGGTTTTGCCCCACGCGAAAATTACATGTTCATGTCACGGCGGCTTTGACCCTATGAAAATTTCCTTCGACAACAGTTTCGCGCAACTGCCAGACGGGTTCTACACGCGTTTACACCCGACATCAGTTGCCGCCCCCAAGCTGTTGGCATTTAACGAAAGTCTTAGCACCGATCTGGGCATTGCGGCAGCAACGCCCGATGACATTGCGGCGGTCTTTTCCGGCAATGAAATCCCCCAGGGGGCCGCCCCCTTGGCGCAGCTTTATGCCGGGCACCAGTTTGGCAATTATTCGCCCCAGCTGGGCGATGGCAGGGCGATCTTGCTGGGCGAAGTGCTGGCTGCGGATGGCACGCGCCGTGACATCCAGCTTAAGGGGTCGGGCCCCACGCCCTATTCACGCATGGGCGATGGCCGGGCGTGGCTGGGCCCCGTGCTGCGCGAATATGTCGTGTCAGAAGCGATGCATGCCCTGGGCATCCCCACGACCCGTGCATTGGCGGCGGTGGCCACTGGCGAAAACATCTGGCGCGAACAAGGGGCATTGCCCGGTGCCGTACTGACGCGCATTGCCGCCAGTCACCTGCGCGTCGGCTCCTTTCAGGTCTTTGCCCATCGCGCCGAGATAGAGAACCTAAAGACCCTGACGCAATATGCCATTGACCGGCACTATCCACAGGCCCGGGGCCCGATGGACCTGCTGCGCGCCGTATGCGCCAGACAGGCGGATCTGGTGACGCGCTGGATGTCGGTGGGCTTTATCCACGGGGTGATGAACACCGACAATTCGACCATCTCTGGGGAAACCATCGACTACGGCCCCTGTGCCTTTATGGATGCGTTTCATCAAAACCGGGTGTTCAGCTCAATTGACCAGCAGGGCCGCTATGCTTACGGCAACCAACCCGGCATCATCGTGTGGAACATGGCGCAGCTGGCCACGAGCCTGATCCAGCAATGCGACGACAGGGATGCCGCCGTCCAGGAGGCAACCGAGATCGTCCACGCCATGCCACAGCTGTTGGAAGACGGCTGGCTGACCCGCTTTGCCGCCAAGATCGGCATCGCCTCCCCCCAAGCCGAAGACACCAAACTGATCGAAGATCTGCTGGCCCTGATGCAAAAGGATGGTGCGGATTTCACCAATACCTTCTACGCCCTTGGCACGGATCAGGCCCGCGATCAGTTCACGGACCGCGCGGCATTTGACCTTTGGGCCGCGCGCTGGGAACAACGCATCGGCTCTGTTGATACTGCACGCACCGTCATGGCCGCAGCCAACCCCGCGATCATTCCGCGCAACCACCGCATTGAGGAAATGATAGCGGCTGCCGTAGCGGGCGACATGGCCCCCTTTGAGCGGCTGATGAAGGCGCTGGCCACCCCGTTTGAGGCGACAGACACAGAGCTGATGCGCCCGCCAACGGCAGAACAGATCGTGCCCGCCACCTTATGCGGGACCTGAGGGTCAGGCCGGAATGCGTGGCTTGCGGTTGATCAGATAGATGCCGCTGGCCACCAGCACCAAGGCACCCCAGACCGACAGGGCCACATCCTCTGACAGCAGCAGCCAGCCCAGGATCACGGAAAACACCGGCGACAAAAAGCTGAATGACGCGACGGATGAGGCGGGATAGATGCTCATCAACCAGAACCACACCAGAAAACCCAGGCTGGCCACGGCAATGATCTGAAACAGCAGGCCCGCAACATGGATCACCTCAACCTCGCGCAGCATGGGGCCAAAGAAGGGGGCCAGCAGCAATAGGATCGGGGCAGAGATCATCACCTGAAACATCAGCTGTTGTGCAGGCGGCACCTGCGACAGGGGCGTCATGCGCACGCAACAGATGATGCCGGCCCAGCAAAACGCCGACGTCAGCGCCATCAGGTCCCCCTTCCAGCTGAACGCGCCATCGCCCCGGTCGGCCAGCGCGATCGCCACCCCCGACATGGCCAATATCAGCCCCAGCAGCTTGAGCCGGGTCAGCCGTTCGTTGGGAAAAAAGAAATGCGCAATCAGCGACAGCCAGACCGGCATGGAATAAAAGATGACAGAGGCCCGGCTGACAGTGGTGATGTCCAGCGCAGTGAACAGGCACATGAATTCGAGGGTAAAGAACAGACCAGATGCAATGCCCCCAGCCAGCGCAGTGCGCGGTACCTTGAAACTGACACCGCGCAGCCGCATCCAGATCATCAACACGATCACAGCCCCCAGGGACCGTACCCCGGCCTGAAAAATCGGACCAAACCCACCCGAAGTAACTTTGATCACCACCTGATTGAACGCCAGATGCAACGCAAAGGCGATCAGCGCTGTCGCACCAAAAAGGTCCATATGATCTTTGCGTTCCACCAGATCAAAAGCGCCGAGGTGCGGCTTCATGTCAATGCGAAACCCAAGGGCCATGACAATGACGCGGGGATTTTCCCCTTTTGGGCAGATCATATCATGTCATCGTGGGGGAGAATTCAGATAAGGGGAATCACCAAATGAGCTTGATGAAAACTTTGGCCAAAGTGGCTGTTGGCGTGGCGGTTGCAAAAGGGGCCAGCGCGATGATGCGTCAGTCTGGTGCCGGTGGCGGCGCAGGTGGCGGATTGGGCGGCCTGCTGGGCAGCCTGACGTCAGGCGCGCAACCCACAGGTCGCGCATCCAGCGGCGGCGGGCTGGAGGACATGTTGGGCGGCTTGCTGGGCGGTGCCGGTGGCGGGGCTGCTGGCGGAGTGGCTGGCGGGCTGGGTGGCCTGCTTGAACAACTGGGCGGCAGCGGTCAAGGTCAGGCGGGCGGCGGACTGGGTGGTTTGCTGGGCGGTCTGGCAAGTGCGGCCGGCGCGGGTGGCCTGCTGGGCGGTGCCGGTGCGGCCCTGCAGCGGCGACCTGCACAGAATAACCAAAGCTTTGGTGCAGTGCTCAATTCCCAGTTTGCCAGCACCCCCGAACCAGAGATCGAACCCTCGCAGGATCAAGAAGCGGCAGCCGGTCTGATGCTGGCGGCGATGATCCAGGCGGCAAAATCCGATGGAACTTTTGATGAGTCCGAAAAAGACAAGCTTTTGGGTCAATTGGGCGATGTAGACGCCGAAGAAGCTGCATTTGTGCAAGCGCAACTGCAGGCTCCTGTGGATATCGAAGGGCTGATTGCCCAGACGCCAAAGGGGCTGGAGCAGCAGATTTACGCCATGTCGGTTCTGGGCATTGATCTGGACACTCAGCAAGAGGCGCAATATCTGCACCAGCTCGCGCAGGGCTTTGGGATGAAACCGGCCCAGGTGAATGAGATCCACGCGCAGATGGGCGTGCCGTCCCTTTATACCTGACGGCTATCGGTGACGGCCATGGTTGACTGGGCCACCGGCACAGTCGGTCTAGCAGAATGAAAAAGGCGGCGCATCCAACCGGATGCGCCGCCTTTTGCTCTTGAACTGATAGGGTCAGGCGGCTTTCTGGCCGCCCGGCTTGCCACCGCCGCCACCGCCGCTGCGTCTGCGGTTGCGGCCTGCATTGGGCTTGGCCTCACCTTGTGCACCACCGGCACCACCGCCGCCGCCGCGCGTACGGTTGCCGCCGCCACCGCCACCACCGGGTTTGCCGCCCCTGCCCCGACCACGGGACTGCTTGGGCTTTTCTTCGATCTCGGCCCCTTCCCACGGACGGCCAGAGGCCACGGGGATGCGGATTTTCATGACCTTCTGGATCGCGATCAATTCGCCCATCTCATCGGGTGCGCAAAATGCGATGGCCGCACCATCTTTGCCCGCCCGTGCAGTCCGGCCGATCCGGTGGACATAATTGTCAGGCACATTCGGCAGATCATAGTTGTAGACGTGTTTCACATCCGGAATGTCCAGACCACGCGCCGCCACATCCGTGGCCACCAGAACCGTGATTTCACCGGATTTGAACCCGGCAATCGCACGGTCGCGCTGACCTTGGGATTTATTCCCGTGGATAGAGGCCGCATCAAAGCCCGCCTTGACCAGCGTCTTCATCAGCTTTTCGGATCCATGTTTGGTCCGGCCAAAGACCAGCGCCCGCTCGCCCTTGTGCTTGGCCAGCAATTCCACCAGCAGCGATGTCTTTTCCGCCTTGGCGATAAAATGCACCTCTTGGGTGACCTTGTCGGCCGCCTTGCCCGGAGGCGAGACTTCGATCCGGATCGGGCTGGTCAAATAGCTGTTGGCGATCTCGCTCATCAGCTTGGGCATGGTCGCCGAGAACAGCATCGTCTGGCGCTCTTTGGGGATCACGGAGGAGATTTTGCGCAGGTCATGGATAAAGCCCATGTCCAGCATCTGGTCCGCCTCATCCAGCACCAGGAAGGTCGTCTCATCCAAACGCACCGCGCGGCGGTCCATCAGGTCCAGCAACCGGCCCGGTGTGGCGACAAGCATATCCACACCTTTGGCCAGACGGCTGATCTGTGGATTGATGCTTTGTCCGCCCACAACCATCTGTGCCTTCAGCGGGGTGCCTTCGCAGAACCCCTTGAGGTTTTGCATGATCTGCTGCGCCAGTTCGCGCGTGGGTGCCAGCACCAGCGCGCGCACGGATTTGGGGCTGGGTCGCTTGGGGTTTTCCAGCATCTGTGCCACCAGCGGCACGCCAAAGGCCGCCGTCTTGCCGGTCCCGGTCTGGGCCAGGCCCATCACATCGCGCCCGTTCAGGGCATGGGGGATAGCTTGTTTTTGAATAGGTGTCGGGTCTTTCAGACCCATTTCATGCAGCCGCGCCACCAGTTTCTGTGGCAGGCCCATCATGTCGAAATCGCTCATATATCGTCTTTCTGCGCCCGAGAATGTCCGAACGCTATCAGTCAGTGACGCAAACTGCGTCAGTAGGGTCACGCAAAACAGATCGCAGCAATGGGCCATATGCCACACAGCTGTCTGTCGCGCTTGGCCCCACGCGTGATTTTGGGAACATCGGCAGGCCTCACTCAGCCGGGTTGCAAACGGGGTATCCCGGGCACCGGCACTGCTCACGCGGCAGAAGGCATCGCTTGGGGTTCATATGGGGCAGTTGAGACCTCAAGTCAACCAAAGCAGGCAGAACGCGGCTAGCCCCGCGACAAAAAGGACGCTACATGGGGCGCAACTTGCGATCCGGGGGCCATAGATGAGCAAATCCATCATCAAACGCTGCGAGGCCATGGGCCTGCGCATGACCGGCCAGCGCCGCATTGTGGCGCAGGTGCTGGAGGCGGCTGAAGATCATCCCGACGTCGAGGAGCTTTACCGCCGCGCGGCCATGCGCGACGGCGCG
>Ga0213868_10004669_pt1 | contig 12496 bp, 3 predicted proteins | sample PICome_9_FD_160087 | JGI IMG/M metagenome (GOLD analysis project Ga0213868, IMG submission 160087) | Coastal seawater microbial communities near Pivers Island, North Carolina, United States - PICO127 | ecosystem: Environmental > Aquatic > Marine > Coastal | place: USA: North Carolina | collected...
CCAATGGTAACTCAAGTATATTGCCAAGTGGTACAACTGATACATTTGTTATCGTTGTTAATGATACAACTATTAAGTTAGCACCAAGTGCTGTTGACGCATTGGCCAACCTTGCGCTTACACTAACTAATCCTAGTGGTACACATATTTTAACAAGTAACAACGTTATTAAAAATATCAAAGGTTCCGGTACAGTTAACCTTACTAATGGATCAAAAGCACTTGTTGGCAGTGGTACTAGATTCTTAACAAACTTTAAACGTTTTGATAAGATTTATGTGAATACTGGGGTATATGTTAAAGAGTTTACAGTTGACACAGTTACAACAAACGAAGCATTAACATTGTTCGAAGAATCAAGTGCAAGCAATAGCGGCGCAGATTATTATTATGCTACACAGCTATCACTAAGACCAGATGGATTTGGTATACACAAACCTTTTGACGGTGGTGTTGATATTACAGCAGGAACAAGTCCTAACTGTAGAATTGCTAGACAAACACGTAAGTACTTCCGTTATCAATCAGGTAAAGGTATTCAAACAAGTTTTGCTATTAACTTTAATCCGCCGAAACTAGTTCGTGAACTGATTAAAGCAAGTGGTACAACAGCTACAGTTAATACACAAGAACAACACAATTTAAAAATTGGTGATCAAATTACTATTAGTGGTGCCATAGTATCAACAGGTACAAATACATATAACGGAACATTTCCTGTAGTTTCAGTCCCAGATCCGTTCTCATTTACTTACACAATGAGTTCTCAGCCATCTGATGTTAAGGCAAGTGGGTTCCCACGTTATGTACGTGCAGGCTGGACAGATAGTTTTGTTAGAGGTGGGATGTTTGATGATCAAAACGGCTTCTTCTTTGAATACGATGGACAAAAACTATATGCAGTTAGACGTAGTAGTACAACACAATTAGCAGGTAGTGTTAGTTGTACACGTGGTAGTCAAGTAATTTCAGGTATAAACAGTAGTTTCACTACACAGTTAAGTGTTAATGATACGGTTGTTATTCGTGGACAAACATACAAAGTTGTAGAATTAAGTTCAGACATTAGAATGGTTGTACAGCCAGCTTATCGTGGTATTAACGCTACAAATGTTAAAGCAACAAAAACAATTGATACACGAGTAGCACAAGAAGATTGGAATATGGATCCAGCAGACGGTACAGGATTTACTGGATACATTTTAGATAAAACAAAAATTCAAATGGTGTACATGGACTACAGTTGGTATGGTGCTGGTAAAATTCGTTATGGATTTAAAGATAGTGTAGGACACATTAGATACTTCCATGAATTTAGACACAACAACAAACTAGATGAATCATATTTCCGTTCAGGTAACTTGCCTTCACGTTATGAAATTGAAAACGGTGCAACAGCAACTACAGCACCAACACTATTCCACTTTGGTACAAGTATTATTATGGATGGTACTTTTGACGATGATAAAGCATATCAATTTACTGGACAAAGTAAACCATTTGCATTTACGGCAGGTGGAAGTAGTAACGTAACTAGTAATAATGTAAGTACTTTCCAACAGATTACACTTGACGGTAGACGTGTTTATGTGTATGCTATACCAGTAGCACAAGTGGATGCAGAAGCAGCAACAGTTGGTGCGTCGATTAAAGAAAACGCTGGAAGTAACTTAATTTCTGGAACTTATATTACACAGATAAAAGTTGATGGTGCTAACAGTTTAATTTATACCAGTTATCCAGCTACAAGTACAGATCCAACTGGTGGATCTACATATCCAGTTATTTCCGGATCAACAGTAGTTGTTGTAGGTGAATCTACTGAAGTTGAATTGTCACGCCCATTACCACTTATTAGTGTGCGCCTAGCGCCAAGTGTTGATAGTGGATTAACAGGCGCACTTGGTGAACGTGAAGTTATTAACCGTATGCAGTTACGATTGAGACAAGCCTCTATTACAAGTAACCGAGATATCGAGTTTATTTTGCTACAAAATTCACTACCAAGTGCAATTACTTTTGAAGATGCACAAAGCCCAAGTTTGAGTGAGATTATTAAACACAAAGCAGGAGATACACTATTAAATGGTACTGCGATTTACTCAGCTAAAGCATCAGCAGGATCGGTTACAGTTGACCTAGATGGACTATTAGAAATTGGTAACAGTATGTTAGGCGGAGATGGTATTTTCCCCGCTGGTCCAGACTTGTTAACACTCGCAGTTCAACCACAAACTACTTCAGGTGTATCCAATTCAACACCATTTACAGTTAGTGGTAAAATATCCTGGTCAGAATCACAAGCATAATTATAATCCCTAATTGTTAGATAAATACTTTAAACAATTGGGGATTAACTATGCCAACTAAATCATTTGAATTATCACAAATGGCAAACACACTAAGTGTTGGTGCCGACGAGACTGACGTTGAATACGGACACAGTGGTATTTTTACTGGAGACTTAACTGTTGAAGGTGACCTTACTGTACAAGGCGATACATTTACTCTTAGTTCAACTGAGTTAGCAGTTGCAGATAACTTAATATTTCTTAATACTCCAAAATTAGCAACCATTACTAGTGCATCTGGTACAGGATCAGTACAAACATATGTAGCTGACCAAGCATATCAAATTGGTGATACTGTAACTATTACTAGTATGAACCCTAGTGGATATAATGTAACAGACGGAACTATAACAGGCGCAACTGCGACTACTTTTACAGTATCAGGTAGTGAACAAGGCACATACGTAAGTGGTGGTTCAGCAAGTGCAAAAACAATTGCCAATCCAGACTTGGGTTTCGTTGGAGCATATAATGATGGCACAGCCAAACATGCAGGTGTATTTCGTGATGCTACAGATGGCGAGTTTAAGTTTTTTGATAGTTATACTCCAGATCCAGCAGGCACAATTAATACAGCACATGCAAGTTTTAGTTTAGCCAAAGTAACTGCTGGTGCCGCAGAGTTTAATAGTTTAACAGTTGATACAACTACCCTAGTAGTTGATGCAGCAAACAATCGTGTTGGTATTGGTGTTGCATCTCCTGATTATAGACTACACATTCGGCATAATATAGCTGGTGATGGTGGTGTTAATGGCGGAATTTTAATCGAAGCAGTAAATGCCACTGCTGGTGAAGCGGCAGTAGCGTACAAAACTTCTGATACTGGAACAGACAAATGGTTTACTGGATTAAATCAAGATGCAGACTTTGCAATAAGTTATGGTGCCTCATTTGGCGACAGCTTTTGCAAAGTGGGCATTACTAGTGGTGGCAATGTTGGTATTGGTACAACTAATCCAACTACTAAATTAGATGTGCGTGGAGACATTGGTATTGATACACAAGTATTAATATCGCATTCAACAAGTAGTACATCAAGTACAAGTCAAACAGCAATTAAATCATTCGGAGCCAGTGGTTGGAAGTCAGCAGAAATGTTAGTACAAGTCAGAGAAACATCATCAGGTGATACACAACTTAGTAAATTACTAGTATGCCATGATGGAACAACAGCCGTGGCAACTGAATATGGTGTTGCTAATACTGGTGGAATTTTAGCAAGTTTTGATGTAGATATAAGTGGCGGCAATGTCAGATTACTAGCAACGACTGCTAGTGCAAACGCAACAACATACGATGTGTACACAACACAGTTAGTATAATAAAATAAAAGCTACAGGGGAGAGTGAACCGTGGCAAACGATAAAAAATTTATAGCCAAAAACGGCATTCAGGGACTTGACGCATCAGTCTTTACAAGTATTACAACATCAGGAAAAGTTGGTGTTGGTACAGCTTCTCCAGTAGCAGGATTAGACGTTTTAGGAACTAGTGGTTACACTGGTACAATACACAATCACTTATACGCTAGTGGAGAAGGAGTAAGAATATTTGGTAAAGAAGCTACTCTCGATTTATTAGGAGAAGATGGCGGTGATCATGCTTCTAGTGTTTACTTTCGTAACGGCACAGAAGGTTTTGCTTGGATCAATGATCCAGATTCCGATAGTTTTCAACTACGTTCATTTACTTCTACTGGTAATGATTTTAATGCTCACGGCACTGGATCAGCAATTAGTAATCTAGTAAGTATCTTAGACATTGGTAAAACTGGTGACGTTGGGATTGGTACTGATGCTCCAGGTGAAAAATTAGACGTTAACGGTGATGTAAGAGTACGTGGCAGTGGTAGTACAATGGCAGGTACTACAGTAGCAAATGCTAGTTTGCTTGTTGGTAGTTCGTCAGTGGGTATAGGTATTGATGATAATGAGATCGTGTCTAGCGGTTCGTCTCTCTATATAGGTCCTGTTTCTGGTTTTGCAACTATATTCCGTGAAGGGAATGTCGAACACATGCGAGTCAACAACGGCGGCAATGTTGGTATTGGTACAAATAGTCCATTAGCTGATTTACATGTTGAAGGTAACGCTGTAATTGGTACTATAACGGGATATGAAACAACACATCCAGGTGAATCGGGAGCAACATTACATGTTCACAATACTGCAACTGATGGCGCTGATACTGATGGTGCGGTCAACTTTGGAGATGAAACTCAAGTTATAATTAGTACAGGCGCTATAGATGGTGGTCCTCAGGGTTATCAAGGGTCATTGTGGTTTGGTACTTCAGATCATCCAGCGGGTGGTAGTGAATTAGACGCTGGTACTCAGTGGAACTGGAAAGTTGCAGGTATAGCATCTAAAACAGATCAAGATACTGGCAGCCAAAACGTTTCTTACGGCAACTTGGAATTTTACACTAAAGGATTAAACAACACATCGGACGCCGCTCTCGCTATGATAATCGATGAGAGTCAGAATGTGGGTATTGGTACAACTAGTCCGTTAGCTATGTTAGATATTAAAGGTAACACTACAACCTACGATGGAATGGCTAAGATCTATTTGACAGACTCTAATAGTAATAGTAATTCCAGAAACTGGTCTATAGGAAATGGAGGCAGTGCATTTGGTAACTTAACATTCGCTGTTAGTGCCGCAAAAGACGGGGTTGCAGGAGACGGTACCAGTATAAATGCTATGGTTATTGACAACACTGGTAATGTCGGTATTGGTAATCCTGCTCCAGATGCAAAACTTACAATAGGTGTTGATAATTCTTCATCTAATGTTGGTTATATTAGATTGAGAGGCCATAATACATTAGAAGGTAATATTTACAAAAGTGCTAATTATGGTATTCATATGGATACTGATAGTAACTCTCAGGGTATTCGAATAGATGGCGGTAAGCTAGTTTTGGGGATGACTGGAAATGTTGGTATTGGTACAGATGATCCTAAAAAACAATTACATGTATTAGGCGGTACAGGCGATTCAAATTCAACTACAATAAGACTTGGAGCCGCAGTTGATACAGATACCAATCATACTCCTAAAATAGAATTAGCAGAAACTGTAGATAGTAGTTCTAACATGCATTATGGCTTTAGTATTACTGGCGATGGTGCTAGCACTAATAATCTATTGTTTAGAAGCCATGACAATAGCACAGGCGGTACAATAGCACTAAGCATTGATCGAGCCACGGCTAATGTTGGCATTGGTACAAACGATGCTGGAGATGATAAACTATATGTAACAGGTGGTCGTAGTAGATTTGAAGTTCAAAATGTTCCCAATGGTGCTATTGGTAGTAATGCGACCGCAGTCATTGAAGCAACAGAAGCACAGATACAACTACTTGGTGTTGATACTGGAAGTTGGGCAAGTAATATTGTACTAACTAATGCTCCAGCAAGCGGTAATAACAAACACTGGACAATGCACCACACGCCTGCATCAAACGGCAGAGCAGCTAACGCACTACAATTCCGTTATTTGGAAACAAACGTAGGCGTTTACATTGGTGGTGACGGTACTGGCACCGCTAGTGAAACAAAAATGACCATTGAAAACGGCGGTAATGTTGGTATTGCAACAGAAGCACCTAGTAATGTACTACATGTACATGGATCAGATAGTGGTATTACTGTAAGTTCAGATGCAAGTGATAGACCACATATCCGTTTAGTTAACGGTACTACTGAAATGTTGAGAATAAGTGCCAACAATACATATGCAGCAATTGGTACTCCAACAGATGCTCAACACTTTATGGTATTTAAAAACGACTTTATCGGTACAAATACACAAACTGCTCCTAATGCACAAATACATATTGGTACAGCAACAGCAGAAGGTACAGCAGCTAACCCAGCACTACAAATTGGCGGAGCAAATACATATCGCTTAGGATTTTATACTGAAGCAGAACTTGGTATTATTGATGCAGCTAATGGTGATAATGGTTTAGCAATACACACTAAAACTATCGGCGAGGCTGTTAGAATTGATGCTAATGGACAAGTTGGTATCGGAACAAATAACCCATTAAGTGACCTACATATACACGGTGATAATAACAGATTAGCATTCGGTGCTGTCACTTCTAATCTCGCAGCGCAGCATAGAATTGAATTCTGGGAAACGGCAACTACAGCTACAGGGGCTGATGCAAACGGTTCCATTGAATATGATGGTAGTACGTCATATGGCGGCGACGGCGCAATTCTTATTAGAGGCTATACAACAGCCGCTGGACAAATTAATGGCGGTGGTGGTCAAAATTCTGTTATTGCAGGATTTAGTAGATCAAACAACTCGTTTTTTACAGGTAAAGTTGGTGTAGGTACAAATACTCCAGAACACGAAGTACACATATATAATAGTACCGCTAATGGTGGTAATACTGCTATTAAAGTACATAACGCCAATGGATCAAATGCAGCAGCAGTAATACTTGAAGGTGCTAGAACATCAGACGGGGCAGATATTACACAAATGCTAATGAAGAATAGCGGTAATAGTGTTGCTAATATTAGAGCAGAACGCCGTGGTGTAGATGGTGCAGATCTAACATTTTGGACTAGTGCAGCTGGTTCAGGTTCAGTGTTAACAAAATATATGACTATCGACGATGCAGGTAGAGTTGGCATCGGTCAAGGTGATCCTGATTCAAAGTTCCACCTAGTAGATGGAAACAATACAGCAAGACTTGGCGATCTTGATGGTAACTCCACTATGTCTTTCAGGATGTCTGATTCAAGTACACAACCAGTTGAAGTACAAGCATTTAGTAATACTTTAAAACTTAGAACTACACCATCTGGCGGTGTAATGACAGATAGAGTTACAATTGACGATAATGGACAAGTTGGTATTGGAACAGGAAGTCCATCCAGTTTATTAAATCTTTATAAAGCAGCCGCTAGTCCGGTACTGTTAACCTTACACAACTATCAATCGGATATTAATGGTGGTGGATTTACTCAAGGTAGCTTTATTGACTTCAAAATGACAGACGATAATGCTACGTTTACGCCACAAGTACGAATTGGTATGGTTATTGGTGACAGTGATGGCGGGGATGGTGGTATTCCAAGTGAAGGCAGTGGTAACTTTCAAATTTACACAGGAAATGGTACTGATGCCAGTGGTGGTGGTAATCTAGATTTACACAGTAGATTTGGGCAAAATGGTAGATTAAAAATCTTTACACCTGGTAACACGACTGACGGAACATATTACAGTACACTTACAATTAATAACACTGGCTCTAGTACTTGGTCACGTATAAGATTTGATAGAAGTGGAGTAGCACGTTGGGGATTGGCATTAGGGACAGACGATAAGTTTAGAATTAGTAACTTGTATACAAATGGTTCAACAGCCACCCCAGACGATAATTGTCTTGTTATTGATAACAATAGTGATGTAGGAATGGGCACAGGAAGTCCAGGCGCCAAGCTCCATGTATATGGACAAGCATGGTTTCAAAGTGACAGTGGAATGAGAGTTTTATCAGCGACATCTAATCCTACACTTGGAGCAAATATTTACTTTAGTGACCAAATGCCAGGTCAAAGTCAAACAGGATTTATTAGATACAAACACGCAGATGGTAGTGTGGTTGCTGGATCAAACGAACAAATGATATTTGGCGGAGACCAACCAGTATCAGACTTTTTGTTTGAAGGTGATGTACATAGTACAGGTGATGTGGTTGCTTACTTCTCAGATCCTAGACTTAAAGACTTTCATGGTAACATAACAGGTGCTTTAGATAAAGTCAATAGCTTAGGTGGATATTATTTTACAGAAAATGAACTAGCAAAAGAAATTGGATACAGAAATGATCGTATGCAAGTTGGTGTTAACGCCGACGAAGTAGAAGCAGTATTACCTGAAGTTGTTACTACAGCATTAGTAAATGAAAATATATCACAAGATAAAGTTAGAGACTACAAAACAGTCAAGTACGAAAAAATGGTACCACTTCTAATAGAAGCTATTAAAGAGTTGACGGAACAAAATATGGAAATGAAACAACGGTTAGATAAACTAGAGGGAGAAGCATAATGGCTAACGATAAAAAATTTATAGCCAAGAATGGCTTTTTAACCTCAGACGCAGACAGTAGTTTTACAAATAGTACATCAGCTACACCTACTGTAACATTTACTAATAGTGGTGGTCAAGGTGCTAGTAGTTTACCAGGTAGCGGGGCAGTCATTGCCAAGTTTGCTGGTGATAGTGATGCTATGGTAATAACAAACGTATCAGGCGGTGATTACTTTTTTGGCAATAATCAACAAAACAACGGCATCAACTTTTATGATGGTACTGGTGGTATGGAGTTCTTCTATAATGGAGTTGAAAAGTTTTCAATTGATAGTAACGGAACTACTTTTGCTACAGGACATACCACAACTGGTACAACAACTACTAATAGATTAAAAGTAGAAGACAATGGATCGACTAGTCCGCTTGTTGTTATTAAAGCTGATGATCAAGGACCATGGGCACTTACTATAGGTAATGACACTTATAGTACAACTGAATTAATGGGTCACTTGTTTTATCAAGCTGACGCTGGTGATGTATATTATCAAACAAGAGGCAATGGTGTATATGAAAACTGGAACTTCCAACAACACGATGGATCAACTGCTAGAACACAAATGCGCATCGCAAGTACAGGAAACATCGAACTTGCTTCCAATCATTATGTTCTTTGGGGTGTAGGTGATACCAACAGACCCGGCTTACTGGGCGATAACACAAACAAAGTATTACAGTTTCATAATAACGGGGCAGAGCGTATGCGCCTTGACGGTAGCGGTAATGTAGGTATCGGCACACAAACTGCTACCAGTGGTAGAGTACATGTTCACGGTGGAAATGTTAGAATTACTAATACAAGTGATGTTGGATTAAAACTAAGACATACTAGTGCAACATATGATTTTAACATACTACAAAATAGCAACGGTGATTTAGAACTTAATTACGGTACTACTGACTTTGTAAGAATTAAATCTAGTGGTAATGTTGGTATTGGGTCTAATGCCAATAATCCGCAATACAAACTAGACGTTGACGGAACATCTAGAGTAACAGGCGGACTAACAATATCTCCTGGTAGTGGTGGACACACATCATTTGAACTAGGTAGTAGATCAGGAGACCCACTTCCAGCATCTACGGGCAGTTATGACTTTAAACCAGGTATGCGAGTTGGATCATATGAACTTGGAGGTATTAATGCCGCCGCAAATATAGCACTTGCATGGGCAACAAATGATGTGTCTACAAGTAGCCCAGGATATTTGGCAGCATCACAAACATATGCAACAGCAAGTTGGAGCCAATCATTTACAGTAACGCAAGTTGCTGGCACACGTTGGTTTGTAAAAGTTAAATTAAACGATGCTGAAAGCGGTAACGATCCACGTTTAGCTGTTAATGGCGGCACTGAATATCGACTAGAGTATCTTGATGCTGTAAATGCCAGTGGTGAAGCAGTTAATGACAGTGATACTTGGCACGTAGTTGATGTAACTGATGATATTGTTACTGGGAATAACATACTTAAAGTATGGTTAGGGGCGGGTCAAAAAACTTATATACTTGCGGCATATGTATTTGCTAGTACTGGCATAGCACTACCAAACGAACCAGCAGAGAGTACATTCTACGCACATGATGGCTTTGGTGTACAAGACACACTAATTATTGACAAAGCTCGTGACATGCAAAATATCAATTCAGTCGGTGTTGGCACAAATACAAATGCGTATGGTAGATTACAAGTAAATCAAACTGCCAATAATGATGAAAGCGGTATTGGTATTCTAGATAGTACTAGTGGCCGTAGTATGAGATTATGGACAGATAGTACTACATCATATATTAATAGTGGAAACGGTGGCACTGGTACGTTAATTTTAAATGAAGGAACAGGCAAAGTTGGTATCCAGAATACTTCCCCTAATTTCCCACTTCATATTAATAAAGGTACTAATAGTTATTCCCCTTCGCCTGGTGTAAATGAAAATGTGTTTGGGGTTAACTCTACTTATGATGCTGCTGGTTCTCAGTATATTACCTTTTCAAGACTAGATGGTAACTGGTTAGACGGTACAACTGGAGCTGATTCAGCATTTGGTTGGCTTTGGAATTTTCAAAATAATGTTCGTGGCGGAATGATGTATGATCACCGAAGTACTGAACAATTCCAAATATTCTCTTCATATGCTCCTATAGTTTTCTACACCACAGATGCGGCAGATGGTAATGCTGTTCCTACAGACAGTAACATGAATCAACGTATGACAATTATGCCTGGTGGTAATGTTGGTATCGGGAAAACTGCGCCTCAAGCACAGTTACACGTTCTAGGAAGCACTAGATTTGAAACTGATAGTAGTAGTGGTGGATTTAAACACTACTTTTCAAATACTGGAACTGGTGGTCAAGACTACTGGGTCATGTCAACCAATAATGGCAATGGTAGTTTATTAGGTGGTAAATTTGCAATTGGAACAGATAGTGTCTCAGGAAACAATGCGGCTCAAACAAGATTTGTAATCGATTCTAACGGTAATGTTGGTATTGGCACAATTACTCCAGATTATAAATTACATGTAGAATCCGCATCTAACCAAGTTGCTGTATTTGAAACTACATCGACAGCAGACATGGCAATAGAACTAAAGAATTCTCAAGGTAGTATGTTCTTTGGACTTGATGGCAGTGAAAATTTTGGAATAGGAACAGACTGGGATTTAAACGGTGCCAATGGAAAATTTACAGTAACTAATGCTGGATTAGTTGGGATTAATAGGGTAAGTCCACGTTCTACTCTTGAGATTAATGAAACTGGCAACTTTAACTTTATACAGATGGTAGGTGCTGCTGGACAATACACTGGTCTTAAACTTGCACGTGGCAATGGTACTTGGAGTTCAACAGCTAACAATCAATTTGGTATTCTTGTAACTGACAGAGGGTTGGAAATAACAAAGCTAACATCACTAGGTGATAATACTACAGGAAGACTATCTAGCCCATATATACAAATAGAAACTGATACAGCTGACAACGTAGGTATTGGTGCAACTGCATTTGACACTGTTATCGAAAAAACAAGTTTGGCAACAAACGCAACTTCCAAATTCTTAATTAATTATACACCATTATTGACTGACAAGTTTAATGAAATTACTGGCAGTGAAGTGTGGGGGGCTGTTGAACCTAAACCTATTCGACCAAGTAGGATTAGATCAACATCAGGAACAAATGTAGGAACAGCGTATATTAATTCCTTTGGCTCAGTTAGCAGTAGTGTAGTAGGTGAAGCAGATTTAAGCGCAATTGATGGTGATGACCAATTTACATTTGCGGCTGCCTGGGCGGCACTAGAAACACACGGTGCTAGAATGCCAACACTTAGTGAAATTATGGCAGGTGCTGGGTATGGTTCAGGACAAGGTTATGACAGTGAATTCTTATGGACACAAACATTTGCTGGACCGCATCATGTGTGGGTATGTCAAGGCGCATATAATAATACTGCAACTTATGGAGCAAAAATTGTTGATATTACTGATCCTGCAGAGGTTTATCGTACTCGTGGTTTCTTTGATGCAAGTCATAAAAACATGGCAGTTCATTATGACAACAACGAAAGTATTACCACTAACGAACTTATGGCTCGTGGCGATGTTACAGCATACTATTCGGATGAACGTCTTAAAGACTTCCACGGTACTATCCCAGATGCACTAGACAAAGTTAACCGAGTAAATGGTTATTTGTTTACAGAAAATGAACTAGCAAAGCAACTAGGATATAACAACGACCGTGTACAAGCAGGTGTTAGTGCACAAGAAATAGAAGCAGTGATGCCAGAAGTTGTTAAAGAAGCACCTATTAACGAAGAAAAAGGCACTGATTATAAAACTGTACAATATGATAGACTAGTACCATTACTAATTGAAGCTGTTAAAGAACTGTCAAATAAAGTAGATTTACAGCAACAAGAGATTGATAGATTAAAAGGTTTATAATCGCATAAATACGTATAGAGCAGTCAGAGGAAAATACGTATGGCGTTAAGTAAAGGTTTTGAGA
>Ga0213868_10004670_pt1 | contig 12495 bp, 8 predicted proteins | sample PICome_9_FD_160087 | JGI IMG/M metagenome (GOLD analysis project Ga0213868, IMG submission 160087) | Coastal seawater microbial communities near Pivers Island, North Carolina, United States - PICO127 | ecosystem: Environmental > Aquatic > Marine > Coastal | place: USA: North Carolina | collected...
AACATCTTCTTGGTGATTATTGCTGCCCTCCTCTCCCTGAGGTGGAGGAGGTGGTCGCACGTCTACACGATACGACGTATATTTGTTCATTCCCTCTGCATGTTGAACAGGATCTGAAACTGTGATGAAACTCGCCGCATCTTCGGGGTGGGGAAAGATCTCCATTGTAGAACTTTGCATTGTTTGAATAGTTAGTTGTCTCGTCTCAATAATTAGTAGGAGCAACAACTGTTCTGAGTTCTGAAGTTGTTGTTCTTTTGTTTTTTTTTCTTTGTGATTCTCTTAACCATCAGAAATCTGACCCTAATCATTTGACTCGTGCACTCAACTTCTCATTTTTTAGCCTACTCACAAGCAAAGCAGAGCAACTGTTGTGCGTTGTGCTCTAATTAAATTGGCTATTTTTGGCGACCTACCTTTCATTTGCATTCCTTTTTTATCGTGCACTTGGAACTAAATTTGTGCTTCGAATTGTGCCATTCTAACGTAGTGGTGCCATCATTACATAGAAATCATATATATTAATCCTCAATGCACGTTATGAAGCATTTATCTCTACTGTCCTTAACAACCATCTCAACACTCACAACATTCGTTCAAGCAGATTCATGCAATGGAAATGATCCACTGTCGTGTCAGAACAATGGAGTGTGTCTTAATGGTGATAAACCATATTCCAATCTTGATATTCCTCCTGTATATGACTTTTTGATCCCCTCTGTGAGGGGCATGCATTGCTCATGTCCCGACGAGAGTGGATCTCCTGGGCATTCAAGTTTCACTGGTGTTCGCTGTGAAATACCTTATGAAGTATGCGATGCGGATATAATGTGTTTCCACGAGGGCTACTGTGCGACGGAACAGTATGATGAAGGTATGTATCATTGTGTTTGTCGTCAAGATGAGAATGGTGATGTTTGGGCTGGAAAGCACTGTGAAGTTCCTGCGACAAACTTTTGTACGGATGATAAGAAATGGGATATTCCTGGAGGAAGATGGTTTTGCACCAATGGTGGTATTTGTCAAAACGATGTTAGGTATGTTTGATTTGTGTCTTTCTTTGCCGCTACTAGTTTCAACATATTGAAATCGTATTTTGTTTATAAAAAATATCAATACTTATTACAGCAACCTGGCAATAAAGTGCAAATGTCCTGATGGAACATTTGGTCTTCATTGTGAGTATAACGAATATCAGAAATGCAGTTTAGACTGTAAGAATGGTGGAACTTGTAAAGTGGGACTTAAAGACTTTTCAATTATTGAGCAATATGGGGTAAGCATTGAAACGGCACTTAATGGACAAGATTTCTATGGAGAACATTGTGTTTGTCCAGATGGATTCTCGGGTCCGAAATGTGAGATATCGGAAGTGACACGGTGCGGAGAAGGAGTTTGCTTCAACGATGCTGAATGTGTGCAGACAGTCAGTAAGGATGGGAAGACCGTATACAATGAATTTTGCCAGTGTCCTACCTCCATGGCGGTATCGTACACAGGAAAATTTTGTGAGTACCAAAGTACTGTATTTTGTCCTGCTCCAGCAGGACATGACCCAACCGAATACTTCTGTGCTAATGGAGGTGAATGTCCGAATGAACCACATGAAGCTTGTATCTGCCAGACTGGCTTTGGTGGACCAAAGTGTGAAATTCCCGACAGTTCTGCCTTAAAAGATGAATGTGACCTGCCGTGTGAGAATAATGGTGTATGTTTCTTTGGCCAGAGCCCCGTTGAAGATGAGATGATGAAAAGTTTATCGAATGAAGGTCGCGATTTTTTGGAGGATAATAAACATTGTAGATGCCCTGAAGGTTTCATTGGATTAAGATGCGAAATCAAATATAGTGAATGTGGAGGTGGAAAACATTACTGCTTGCATGGCTCAGGGTGTGTTGAAGATGGTGATGAGTTTACCTGTGATTGCCGTGAAGCTTCTAAAGATTTTAGTGCCTACGCTGGAAAATATTGCGAGCATGAGGCTACGATGTACTGCCAGGAACCTGGGCAAGGTAGCATCTCCTTCTGTACCAATCACGGCGTTTGCAAAGGAGAAGTAAGTGTGAACGGCGATCACGTAGGATGTAACTGTGCTCATGGATGGATGGGAGATTATTGTGAATACGAAGCCAAAGCTTCGGGGGTTGCATCCAAAGTCTTTTTTAGTTTCGTCGGAATAATCTTCGGGGGTGCTTTGTGTTATTCTGTCGTTAAGTATATGTATAGAAGAAGTGAAGGCATCGAGTATCATCTGCCTGGAACATCACAAGAAATGAATATGGCTCCATATCCATATGGAGATGATGGAAGAAGACGTGTCGTACTGAGGAATCAATCTGCTCGACATACCCCAGTCGGAACGATAGCAGATGATGATGATGACGACGATAACGATGATGATTTGAGCATGGATACAGAATACGAATTTCATGAAGTGAAGATCGTTTAATTTCGAGCAACGGAAACAAATTTTCTACGAAATGATTGTATATTAGTTTTGAAAGAAGAAAGGTAAACTACTAATTAGTAAGATAACTGGTTTCATCAACAGGACTGATTTCGTTCATCTGAACTGCCGCTCTACTAATGTATTTCTTTTACATGATACTGTAAATCAACGCAGAGGAGAAAACGAAAGAGGTTTGTGGATAGTGCAAGTGAATACATTTGCAAGGTTTGCAATCTCTCCAATGCACTTTCTCCAATCATTTGCAGACCTTGCAGCGACACGACTGCGTTCCATTGCATCGGTAGAACCATGTTTCCAAATCTCGATAACCTCATTTAATTGACCGACATCAGAATATAATATCGTAATAAGCTGAGTACTTGGATCTGTCCCTGGGGCACTTAACTTCGATGGGAGTCCTTTTTCATACAACTCAAGAAAGAGAGGGACAGTATCATAACCGAGTTTCAATTGGTATCGCCTGAATTCAAATATAGAATCAGTATTCGATGGGATGTCTTCATTTCTAAATTTCAACCCGCTTATTTTATCCATTTGATGCACAATTGGAGCCTCGACGAAAATATTAGACTTTTGGTTCACCATACAAGGCCTTGCTTTCTGAAGATAATCTTTCCAATCTTGATTCGTTCCCATATTTTGACGCTTCTGATTTCTTTCCTCAAATCCTCCTTCAAAGTAATATAAGTGTGTTGCAACATTTATATTTCCTCCAGTTTCGGGCATGGTGAACATACGCAAAGGTGTAAGAGATTTTCTTAGATCGGAAGCACTCGTTGTTTCCTTGATGTACTCCATTACCTTGGATGGTATCAGTTCGTACTCTCTCAACTCTACAATAGGCCTTAAATTCGATAAAGACGATGGCATTCTTTTCATGATATTGTTATTGGTTTGAGCGATCCTTGTACTAGCAGTAGTAGCAGAGTAGTGCCTTTCCAGCTATCAGCTATCAGCTATCAGCCGTTAGCAGTTGGTGTCATGGAAGATTTTGTATCGTAATGACCAGGATAGTATTTCGAATGATCACGCGTGACTATTTTTCAAAATTTGTCGACTAGCCCGCCGGAGTACTTGTGACATAACTTTTGTTGTGGTAACTCAAGGCATATACGAATATTCTACTCTCTCTCTCTCAGAGCCTGGACATAAAATGAGTGTATGTGATATAATCACGTTGGATATAGATGATGAAATGACAAGACATGACCAGAATGTGATGAAAACTAAAACGGTGGACATCATCAGTCCAGATGAATCATTGCCATCCAGCACAACAAATCATGTGTCCGAGAATGATTCTATTTCGTCGAAACCACCTCCAAGTCCAATCAGCAAGCAAACAACAAGTCCAGTGAAAAGATCACCTCTTCATTCTCTTATAATGAAAGGTACTCCAAATTCCGCTAGGACTAAGAACTCCACCAGTCCGTATGATATCACGATGGACTCTGCAAGCATAAGCAAAAGGTACACAGTCTCTCTGAATCATGAAGATGATAGTCACAGTGACAACGACGATTTTTTGAAGGATGAAGAAGATGTGAATGGAGGTTCGATCTATGCGAATTCGGTATGTTCTGGATATGCTGGTTCTATCAGTGCTATAGGAAGTGAATGGAGCGGTCAAAGTGGTTGTAACTTTGATTCTCCAGAACGCATAAAAAGAAACTTGGTTGTCCGGCTTGACGAGATTGATGACAATAAATTGAATTCAGGTGTCGATGCTGATGTTCGGACTGAAGCCAGTGTGAATACTTCGTTTTCCACCATGTTGAGGAAGTCAAGAGAAAAGAGACGACAGCAAAAGTCGGAGATTCAAAAAACAAGGAATGCATCTATACTGGAAGAATTTAGAGCGTTCTTAGGGTGGACAAACAAAGGTCCTTCGAAAAAGGAAGAAAGCGAATCTATCGACGTTCCAGTAGGAAAAGGGACGAAATCTCTAGGAGATGAAGAACTTGGAGATGAAGCTGAGAGTGAAAATGATAAAGATGATCAAGTGGCCTTGTATCCCTCCTCTGTATATCGACAATTTGAAACACCTGGAAGTTTGAATTTAACTCAGGAATACTCGCCACATCGTATTCATGGTGAAATTCCTTGGATTGTTTTTGATAAGAACAATGATGAAAACATGTCAGTATCTACCATAAATAATGCGTCCTTGTACATGGAGCAATTGCCACAGAGTCAATTGGAATACAAATACGATTTAGGCCAGGCGCCTCAAGTTGAAATTGAAAAAGCAAGCAAAATGGAGTTTGTTTATATTTTCTTGGTAGCAGTCTCGATAACCACTCTCATAGGGGTAATTGTCTTCTTGAGTGTTTATTTCTAATTTTATAAAGATTGTGATGTACTGGTTGATGTTTCATTTATCTCAATCTTTTATACCATCATTGAGTGTGTTTAGCGTGTAAAGTACAATAATAGCATTCAGCATACGTCACACAGTGTCACTTTTTCCATCAACTCCGAGAGATTGATTAGGGTTTAGGGTTCGTATTCATTCGATTTCGGTGAATCTCCATTTCATATTTTCCCGTTTCATTATCTGAATTACATCGGCATCGATTTCCAGAGATTCATCACCACAACATGACATTTGCAAAGTGGTTATTGACATACACCTTCTTTGGTATCCTTCATGAGCTGGCTCATATTGCTGTGGCGGCATGCTTGAATCTAATCGATCTTAGTAAGGATGGATTCTTGGGCCATGTGATGAATGCAGTCCAAATGAAATTTGTGCTGAATGTTCAGGATGGTTTTCAAGTAGGTTGGAGAGTTCTGGCCATCCGTCATTCTGGTTGGATTTTCTCTTTACTTCTTGCTGCCCTTTGCCGATCGAAGTTTCCCGATTCAAAATCTTGGTTTTTGCTCGCTGCATATTCGATCGCATTCGATGCTTTAGCAACTGACTTATTCTGTTTCAAACCCCTCTTTACCAGTAGCAATAATATCAGTACAGATAGCGTTGTATTTCATTGTGGTAACTTCGGTCTAATCGTCTTGAACCCGTTGTGGTTCAAAGATGGAGGAAAATCTGTTCTTGATGTTATTGAAAAAATGGTCGAGATCACTATGATAAGAGGTGCACAGAGCGGAGGTGTGGTTACATTTGATGAGAAAAAAAGTGGTGAAAATGCATCTAGAGAGATGATTGGAACTCGAACACGAGTTGTCAAGAGTAAGCGAAGTGACTTGAGTGTCTTATTGAGGAAAAACCTTTCTGCTAGTGTTGGTCGTACCAAAAATTCAACCCAATTACAGCAGTCTCCAGAGTACGTCACAAAATTCTTTGCTGGCCATACAAGGTTTGCTACATCATCTGTAGCTGACTTTTCTGGAACGCATCCTCATCAGTGGACCAAGCCCTCATCTCAGCGATTGTATGATTTCGCTGAGAGTGTCCTCCGCTCGAGTGAACAGCGTATTGAGGCTAGTTCAGAAGATCTAAGTGGTAGGCGCCTTCGCAGTAAAGCGAGCCGAGAGCTGACTCGCCCTAAAGTTATTCGTATTGAGAATTTTATTTCTCACAATGGAGACTTTGAGTTTTTTGACCTTAATGATACCTCGTATGACACTGACACCGTGATGAATTGGCTTGAAATCGCCCTTGAATGCAATAAGCCAGCATATGTGGACAGTGCTGGGATTGCTGGAATGGTTGATCTCATTCGTTGTCAGGGTTGCTTTGCACTCTCTATTCGGTTTGCAGTTTGCCTGGGCCTTCCCACTTCTAAGATCACTGATGCAAAGTCAACTAAACTACCAATTATGAAGGACTACAAAAATTTAGGAACACTTTTCGAAGAGGCACTTGCAGAGTACCAATCTCAATATCCCATAAATATCGAAGATATTCGATCATCTCTGTCTCATCGAGTTGCTCTCTGCGATCTTACTGTCAAAAAGTTGCTTGTCAACCAGGGGGGGCTCGAAGTCTTTTCAAAATATTTTAAAGACTTAGATTCTGAGATGATCGATATCGGTATCACGAAATTTGTCAAAACAGTAATTGATGCATTTTTTGATAACGATCTCCTACAAACTGTCAAGTATTTCATGTTTCATGCCAAGGGATCGTTCGGACTGTGCGTGATGTCTTCTTTAGAATCTCATCGTCAGATCTGCCTCGCGTCCAGAGGTCAGACGATTTCTGTCGCTTTCTATCCGAAGACTGGGGTCATTTGCTACGGATCTGAACAAGCTGCTGTGAAAGCTGGCACCTGTGTCGATGCGAATCACTTAGATATGCAACACCCATTTGTGAGTGATGAAGACGATACTGAAGTGCAACGCCTTGACCTTGATGATTTGAATGGGGAAATATGTCTTATTGATTGGGGAAATGATGGTAATCCTAACGTTTCTCCTCCAAATCGGGGTATTCAACAGTTTGCAGTCATGGGTGGTAAAGTGAATGTAGTCTTGACAACTGAAAAGTTGAACGAAGAAAAGTTGACTAAGACAACAAATACTGTACTCCGATCTAGGATGACCATGCTCACCAACAATCCCTTCGTTCCACCCCTCCCTCCCTCCTTTAATGATCCAATTCAGCAAGATTTAAGAGATGTTCCTCTAGTCTGCAAAAAGATTCAGGATGATTGGAACAATAAGCATGATAAAATGTTTAGCTTGAATCGTCTAACTGCTCTAAACTTAGGAAGGTGTATTAAAGAACGAATTGAAGCCTGTGCTAATGGAAAGTATCAAAACAATCCCAATCGCATTGACATCCTTTGTACGGGATGTGAAGTATCTCTATGGCTAGCTGAACAGTTTGCCAGTGATATACAGAAGGCTTTTCCAAATCTAAGAGTTTTAGCTTTAAGCTCTAACAAACTTTTGGGTTTGTACGGTCAAGACACTTTCGGTGTTCCCACAATTGGATTTCCACAAGGCACAAGGACTATGGATTTGGATGACACCATAACGATTATCTGTTCGCATAGTGGTGGAACATTTTCTCCTTTGGCGTGTTCATCGCTATTCCAGAGCTCCACAAAAAATATTTTTGTTGTTGCATCAGAATGGGATACACAAATCGGAAAGCAGCTCCGTGCTATGAATAAAAGTGACGACAAGGCTGATCTTAAGTTTCTGTTCAATAGTCGCATCTTTACCACAGATGTTGGAATTAGGACAGCTGAGCCTTGCTCTGTCAGCATTGTGGCAATGCACGTCTTACTCACCAAAATATTTCAGCATATATCGATCGTAATTCTAAGCACTGATTCGTTACGTCGATTCTCGGGGGCTATCGTTACAGAGCAAGACCTGGAAATTCTCGAAAGATGCAACACAAGTAATATTCGAGCTCTTGTAGATATTGTTGGTGCCGATGAAAAGGGTGTCCCACTTAATGATGATGTCCCACGTAAAGAGCGCGAGCTTCGAGCGGCTGGGGATATTTGGAGTGAACACATTCTGGAAAACGTCAGAGCATATGTTATGACATTCATTTATATTGTTGCCACTGTTGTGAGTGGATACCCCATTGTGACCGGTATTGCTCTAGGTTCTGGTCTGTCATCGGACTCTAGGATTATCTACCTTTTCAAGCTGTTCGATGCCTTGATTTACTTTTGGTTGCCTCAAATTAATGTCATCATAATTCGTTTAATCCAACGGCGTCCACTGCTGCATCGTATGGTGGGAAGAACGGTTGTTATCGGCGATGTGAGTACCTTATATTTTATGTATAATGCTTATGTACCTTATATTTTATGTATAATGCTTATGTGTTGTATGTTTCTCATACTTTCTCTAATTATTAGGTACCATGGGTGGCTCAAGCAGCGGAGGCATTTCTTTCCAAGATTTTTGCATGTAGCTATTCTATTGCAGGTTTGAACGTTCACAGCGCTAATCCAAGTGACCATTTAGTGCACCGCATGACCCACCGTGTAGTCCGTGGTACTCTATGTCTGATTGGACGCCCCGATGGTCGTCTAAACGCTCTAACGGCAATGGAGAGTTCCGTGTGTCTATCTGTTAACCAAGCTTCTAGTATTCAGAGTCTAGGAAGTCGCTGTGAAAGTGTAACTATCGGACATAATCCTTTCAAACTACCTCTCTCTGCCCGCGCAATTTTTCTTGATAGATACCGTCCACTGTTTCTTTGTGAGCATTTATTAGACCAAAAGCTCGATGTTTCTCGGTCATTAGAAGTATCATGCCGAGGCTTGAACATATCGAGAAGGAATCAAAACTTTTCGGTTCCTGTCTCAAATGAAACGCTGTTGGATGAAACGATTCGTCATAGCAGTCACTTATTTAAGAAACGTAAAGCCCTCTCTTCTTCGGCTCTTCTTGGAAAATACAAAGGTCTTGAACGAGACACTCATAACTTGCTTGACCATCACTTTTTGGACCATTCTCAGAAAGTATCCATGACGATGGTAGTTGAAACAGCTCTTCATAGAAAGAAATGGTCGAATAATATCCGCCGCCTATTTCAGGCTCTTGATGTCAATCAGAAACATTGTCTTAAGAAGGAGGAGTTCCTCAACCTTTCATCTTATGTTTCTTCACGTTCCAAAGATGAATTAAGCATCATCTTTGACCAATTGTAAGTTTTGATCTGCAATAATTGATTTGTTATTTCTTCCGTATGATTCTAATATATACACTTATTTCTGAACGAAGCACGAGCAATGGGTCGGATCATTTGACTTATGGTGAGTTCTGTAATCTGATGTCTAAAACAAAACTTGAACTAGAGGCCATGCTCGAACCTAGAATTCGTGATGAAAGAGGAGTGATTCAGATAAAAACAAATAAGGAGAGATATTTTGGAGAGACTCTTGTAATGACAGAAAAGTTAAGCACTCAGGATTCTTCCAAATTTGCTCAACTTCTCGAGGCAACAACAAGGCAAAGCTTTGCTCAAGAATTATACGAATCCCGTATAGCCTCTCTTCAGCGTTTTGTGTCTATGACTGTCATGTTCCATCAAATGGGTTGGAGAGTAGAAAGGTTCTTCTCGAAGAATACGTTTGGTCTCCTTGGTTACAGAATTGATCGTACCCACTCGATCATGAGGGTTGCGACAACAGCTTCTCCTATCAGCGGTGCTGATGTTAGGGACTCTGCGAAGCTGTTGTGTTATATGAAGAAAATCAAAACTTCAGTCAAGACTATTTCTCAGAGTTGGATCGATTATAACATGAGGAAAAAGGCTAGAATGAAAAAGGCCCTGGTGTCTCATGAATAATTTATATATTAAATAGGATTTAGGTTATCGTTTTTTGAGTCTCTACTTTGAAAACTTTTCCCTCGCCGTAGTTGATTCGCAAGATAAAGGCAAGGATCTAATCTTATTGTGTAAATCTAGAACTGTTTTCTTCTGAGGTTCTGTAACATCTAACTGCCTACACCTATTGTGGAGATATAGCACGATCTTATAACCGATGTCATCAGAGAGAAAAGTATGCATATTTCGAATTTCATTTAAAAATGCCCCATTGTAGTTGCACATTGATGTCGATAAAGAAGATTTAGCTGCACTCTCAAGGAGGGCGATGGCTATTGAAACATCTCTATTCTTTCCTTCGATTTGTAGATGAGCAGTAAGTTTCTCTTGTTGATGACAGAGTGATGAGATTGTGCATTCCAAACCATGAATAGTACATGAATGAAGAAATCTATTTCTAAATAGAGTGGCATCATTCTCTACGAGGAACTTTAACGCAATATTTTGGATGGTGACATTCCATGCTTGTTTATTTCTGTCCTTGACATGTACGACAGCATTTGCTCCATCTAATATAGCTGATCTTTTCTTTTCATTTTTTGAGACGGCCAACCCGATTGATTTAGAGCTATAAGCTCCATCATTCAACCTTCCATTTGATATGTTGTTGTCGCCGTTGTCATTGAAGATGATGCATGAAGAATCGAACGTATTTTGATCGAAACCATTCCATACGACTTGCCGATGACCTTCTTTTTTGTTGTACACATCGGTCGGATCGACAGAAAAAAATGATTGCGAATAGCCGCCATAAACAACTGGAACATCCTCCCGATGTCCCTTGGTAACCAAACTATGTAAATTTGCTGATTTGAGAAAATGGTTGCTTGGAGATTGAAAAAAATGAATTGCATTCATTCCATAATTGAATCTTTCGTCCAAATGTTCATCATTCGAATTTGTTCCTCTATCATTTGATATCATTACTGTTGCCTTTCTTAGCTTCTCAAAAACAGCCATATTCATGTTTTTGGGACCATCGTCCATGGTCTTAGGTAGCTTCTTCAGCATTTCAATCATGGTGGTTATATCTTCCTTTGCAGATATACGTCCTGGTGTTGATAAAGTAGGAGATGCAGTATTAAAAGCTGCTTCAAGTAGAGAATTAGCCAATGCAATTTTTAGCGATCCAGTTACTGTTAGGAAAATCAAGATTCCATTTTTCCTTGTTCGATGCAATCCAATCCAATCACTATCTTTCCTAAAGCTGGTTTCTTGAAATTCGATAGATTTGTGCCTTGTATTGGTGCAAAGCGGTAAAGCAGCGGAAACAGATTGACCACTATTAGTTGATACAATTACATGGGCAGTGGTTTTTGTAGTACTGGCTAGTAAGTTTTGACTATCATGATCGGTGGGAAAAGATGGTATGACTTGGGCGTGATTCACAGCACCGAAATAATTGGATGAATTGTGTTGAACAAAAATAGGGTCCTGGTTATTCATATGAATAAAAGCAATTCCATAAAGATGGCCTATAAAAATGATACCATCTCTTAAGGTTCTATCATTGGGTGTTAGACAGATGGATACAATGCGCTGTTTTGGCATATCCATGTGTAATATCTTGGTTGCATGGGTGATATTGATGGAACTTTGTCTTGCTGTATTTTCCGCAAAGGACAAGTACACCGAGCCATCAGAATAACCTAATAAGACAGCCGAGTCAATGGATTCCATAGACGGAAAGTCATCGCCCCAGTTGTTCTTCTTCCATAGTCTTATCAAATGATTCCTTAGATCTGGCGTAAGTATAGATAAATCGAAATAACTCATTGCAGTCATTTTCGTAGTCACCGCTTCCACACCATGTATTTCTTTCATTTCTATCGTCAAGTCTCTTAAGGATTTGTAATCATTGAAGTAGGAGTTATTGATAAAAGCAATTGCAGGTGGAGATATAGAGTTAGAACCACCAATGACAAAAGTAAATCGGTCTTGATATTCGTTTGTTAGTTTCGATTCCATCATGTTCATTCCTAAACAGGATTTCTTATCTGTAGAATGAATTTGATGAATACAAATGTCAACATTTGGTGACAATGGATCGGATATAAGTAATTTTCCATATTGGGTCAATGCCATCAGTATCGGTGTATCAGTTCCATTTGAAATCAAACGGATGGTCAGTACCTCCTCGGATGAAATAAGATTGCTCCAAACACCCATCAACTTCGATTTCCTCGATTCTGTTTCATTCTCGTCGATATGGTAGAAAAATATATGACAAGTGGAGGCCTTTGAAACTGCGACAAATAAATTTGGTGTTTGCAAGTAGTCCTCCTTCTTTGTTTCCTTTGTACCCTCGTGAATATACAAATGTGAGAAGCTTGCTGTCGCCTCATTATTATGAAATATGTTTTTGATCGAATGAATGGTTCGAATCATGACACACTCAAACATATATGATTGATGACGATTGGAGCATGTGCATATTTGTTTGTTGCTTGTTGCTTGTTGCTTGTTGTCAGTTGTAAGTTGGTCTCGTTGGAAATTCTACTGGCGACCCCATTTTTGCTGATTTGCTAAACCTGAAGCCAGAAGCCTAATACTAATTCAAGATGAAACATATCAAATAAGTACATTATCTATAGTACAAGCACAACAATTATTCTTCCTAACCGTAATGATGGTCTGGTGGCGAAGCTGAGCACGAGTTTCATGGGCTCAATACTGTGTGGTCGTCTACTATAATCGTGAGTTAAAAGATGTCGAACGGAAGCATCAATCCACTTTATCAAAAGTTCCTCCTTCACTT
>Ga0213868_10004673_pt1 | contig 12490 bp, 7 predicted proteins | sample PICome_9_FD_160087 | JGI IMG/M metagenome (GOLD analysis project Ga0213868, IMG submission 160087) | Coastal seawater microbial communities near Pivers Island, North Carolina, United States - PICO127 | ecosystem: Environmental > Aquatic > Marine > Coastal | place: USA: North Carolina | collected...
CCATATTCCTTGCCTATACTTCAGAACATTTAATCTATACATGGATATTACTTTTGCAATATATTGCTGATGCTAGCACAAGCACTTGTCATGGTCGAGACGAAATCAAATTTAGGTCGAGTTCCATCCTGGACCATTTTCCTGATATTGGACGAAGTAATGTAGAGCGATTTCAATCGAAGCATAGATGTATATTCCTTGCCTACAGTTTAGAACATTTACTCTATACATGGATATTACTTTTGCAATATATTGCCGATGCTAGCATAGGCACTTGTCGCGGTTGATACGAAATAAGGCCAAGGTCGAGTTCCATCCTGGACCATTTTCCCAATATTAGACGAAGTAACTCATGCTAAATAAAATCGAAGCATAGACCTATATTCCTTGCCTATACTTCAGAACATTTAATCTGTATATGGATACGACTTTTGCGACATATTGCCGATGCTAGCACAGGCACTTGTCATTTGTCGAGACGAAATAACGTCGAGGTCGAAGTCGAGTTCCATCCTGGACCATTTTCCTGATATTGGACAAAGTAATGTAGAGCGATTTCAATCGAAGCATAGACCCATATTCCTTGCCTATACTTCAGAACATTTAATCTATAGTGTCATGACAATTTATGCAGAGAGGGATGAAGAATATAAGAAGGTTCCGCTGGATAAAAGGAGTTCCTTTTGCAACTTGGCCACATTTCTGAAATTCATCTTCTCCGATAAGCAGTAATAAAAAATAAGAAAAATGGCGGTTTTTCCGACCCGGCCTACGGCGCCTGCATCCTGCATATTTTTTCGTAACGAATACTAAACAAAATCAAAAATTGATATATACTTTACTTTGGCAATACAATTCAGCATCTATTTAATGACCATTACCACAATGAATCACAGCAGAATTTATACGATATTAATTATTGCTGCGCTTTTCAATGTGCAACTAACTTCGTCACTCGAGCTGGACATTACATCTGATTCTGATATCGGTAGGCACATACTCTCATCAGCTCGCCGTTTAGACGGAGGTGAATACAACAACAATAACTCATACTATTGGATGGCAGCTTATTCACTTAAATTCTTAGGATGCCATACAATTTTGGGATTCAATTTTGACGTTGATAATGATAACGATGTTCGAATTCAGAAAGACCGGTTAGTTCGTTTTCGACTATGCCCGTCTAAAAGCTGCAGTTCATCAAGTTCACGTGGCTGCGGAAAAGGTTATGGCGATTATATAGTGGATGTTGATACATATGTCTCAGCATATGTCGAAGCCCAGCGACGTCAAGACGAATATGAGTGTTCCATGTATTTAAACAAACACTGCAGTTGTCAAGAAAGTGACGATAAAGACGATGGATTCGACTACGATTTGTGCAAATACAAATGCTTTCAGAAAGCAAAAAAATATGATTGCATTGAAGTCAATCCATATTACGATGACGATGGTGGAGGAAGCTACTCGCATCTTTATAGAAATGATTTGAGAGATTTTGAAAAGTATTTCCAAGGATGCAGTCAGTTTCAACCAAATGAAAACATGAATAATAACGAAGATGCATCTTACTATATTGGAAGTTATTGTGCTGATCAAGGAGGAAAGATATATCTGGGCATGTTCACAGATGATACTTGCACCAATTTCGCAGATAAGAATGCAGGCCGTAGCACTTACAAATACCTAACCTCAGGAATGGAGTTACCCTTTTCTGACTACAGTATCGTGAGACCTGACTGTATCGCATGTGCTGAACGTGATCGTCGACAGCAAGCAGAAAACAGCCAAAAGGCGGATTCCGAAGTTCGACTTTCCAACGCATGCATAGAAGTCTATCAGGCCGCTGGAAAATGTGAGACAAAAATTTACTCAGATCATGGACCACAAAGTAAAAATGAAAATGGATGCTATTATATGGAGGGTATCAAACTGGTCAGAAAAGACGGATTGATTGATACTAGTTTGACTAGACCCAACAAGACAATCAGTTTCTTCATCTTTTTGTTTTCTGTATCTTTCGTTCTCCTCGGGGCATTTATTTACTATCTTAGAATGAGTAAGTACTCCTTCATTCATATTATATTTTTCCCATGCAATTATTCTCATATATCCTGATGGACCTCTTCTTTTTTGTAGAACTTGGAATGAAGATTAATTTAGAGTAGACAGGACAAAATGAACACTAGCATACATTGGAGTGGATACCTATCGAATTTTGTACACATTATCTCTCATGTAATTTTTCACCATTCTGATATTCCCTTGCTTAAACCAAGCGGAGAATGCAAAGAAATTGAAATGGATGAAAACGTCTTTATAGTAGATGTGCTTAACTTTTAAGTTTGAAAATTCTCCCCTTTTTTTTGGTTTGAAAATTCTCCATTTTCGTAGAAAAAAAAAACTTTCTTTGCTATCTCTGACTGTTTTGGTCACATACATTGAATGCTTTCATTCGTCAGGTTTTTTATATGACATTTTTGAGACATGAGGAAGTAGTTGATGAATCATCTTGTGGAAGTAATTTTCCCATTTTGTGGGGGTGGGAAGTTGTACTCGAGTTACTTTTAGAAATAGCCTAAAGAACGATCAAATATTTTGTGTTCTACTATTGCCCCCATTTTCTGTGAACGACAAGAACGACTAACCCCGCGCATCGACCGTTGCCAAGATAGTTCATTTCCCTCAGACTCCTACCGGTGCATCTTACCTCCCCTCCCTCCCCTGTGTATCTGTATTAATTCATTTATTAAACGGTGGGAAAGAATTTTAAAATAGCTTTTTAAAATCGGGCAAGACAAACGAGCTGGATTCTTTTCGAGGTTTGTGACTCACTTCAGAAACTTTACTGAATATTCCTTCTGAAAATGAGGCACAAATCTGGTATGGGTATCGATCAAACAGCCTCAGAGGTCGCGCCCCTTGATCCTATGATCAATAAATCAGCTATTATTATGCAGTCTCCGCATCAGGAGCCATTAGTGGTAGATAAAGCTCATTACGCAAAGCTGGCCCTCCTCTGTGTGGAAAATGCCGTCCACATGGGCGGACGAACTGTTTTGAATTTAACTCCACCTGGTAAACCTCGCCATGATATTGCCATGATTCTGATGGAACGGAAAAAGAAAAAGAAAATTCTTCCGTCGCAATCCATTCGACGAACTCAAAGCTCTGGGTCATCGTTGACTCGGGTAGCCAGTGTATCGTCGATAACCGGTGAACTGTCCGTTTTCGAGAAAGTCATGGATGATGCTACTTTACAAGAATATGATAGAGAGGAAGATAAGTATTTATTAAATCCTGATGATGGAGTTGATAGCGATGATAACTTGCAAGAAGACCCCTCTTCTGGAGACGAAGATGCTTTGGATGGTCAAGGTTACAGTGATGGAGAACAAGAAGATGACTTTGTACAGGAGCCGCTGTATTCCATTACTGATGCATCCGGATCAGCAACCAGTGGAAAAATTGCTTTTAATTATAGAAAATTAAAATGGTTTGATGCCATTACTGCGAAGGATAGAGCAGATGCAAGAGCATATTTGCGAGATGAACTCCAAACTTTGAGGAAAAAGGATGCACTTACGCTTACAAAGCAGTTGAAAAAAATTCAAAGAAGAGAGAAAAGAAAGTTAGAAATAGAAAAAATGAGAAAGAAAGGCATTCATAAGCATCTGGATACTTCCAGTGACACTGACGATGACGATGCTGAAGAGCACATCTTACTAACTGGAATGAATAAGTTACCGGCGAACATGACCCCAAGTCTTAGTGCCGCCCTAGTCATAGAGAGTCTGTCTTTGAATACTGTTGAAAGTCTTGAGGGTATGTCAAAGTGCTATGAAGGTATTGTCGCTGCCGGAAGTGCCCTCATCAAGGATTCAGCGGTAGACAAGAAACCAACGAAACAAGATATTATAGGAGCGCTTACACCGTTACTAATCACTACTCTTGCAGAGGCTGCTGGCGAGTCGATTCTTGCCCTTGCTAGACTTAGGAAGATGTGCGGCACTAGGCGATATCAGCGGCGTTTTGTCCAAAGAATCGCTCCATCTCTTGTTCGACCAGCAAACGCTGCACAGTGGTGCCTGCGTCACCAGAACGACATGGAAAGTATTTTATCAGCTGTTGAGTTAATATTAGACTACTCAGAAGATATATTTCGATCAGGTTGGTTTGAGCGTGGAAGGACAATATTGGCGGATTCAAAACGCGCGGAGACTCTGAAAGCCGCTGCTATACAACTCAAGAATCTAAATACTTCTCATCCGGAAACTTTGATGTCACCTTTCACAACTGGAGCACATCGTCGGGGACGAAGTCTTATATCGGGTCCAATTACAAATGTTCAAGATATGCAAAGAGATGATTTAGCAGAGTGGGAAATTTTGGCCGTAGACCGTCAGATTCGTGATAGTATCAAGAGCCTGTTTCAAAGTGACTGGTCAAGAATAAATCTAACAAACGCACCTCCACGTGACGGGGAGTCAGTACATCATCACAAAAAGAATGGAGGCATTAGTTCTAGGAAGAAGCATTCTTCTTCTTCGTCGGCTGCTTCCGATGCTGACTCTGTTGCTGGGTCGATTGATAATTCCATTCATAGTCCTCCTCGCCTTACTAAACAACAACCGGTATACGCAAATGGTACGAATCATGTTCAAGCAGAAGGGCGTAAGCAACAGACGCCTCTAAGCCCTCATGCAACAGAGAGTAAAGAACTATCTTCAAGAAAGGTTTCAAAGGGTGCGCTTTCAGAAGAAAGTCCTCCGTCTACACCGAAAAATACTTCTCACGAAGCCTATAATTACGTGAGTCCATCTAGGACACCTGTACCTGAGGGATCATCTCCTGGATCATTTAGTAGGGGTCTATCCCCCCGCTATTATGTCGAAGGTAGTGGAGCTCCAATCCAACCTATCATGTCTCCTAGTAGCAGCCCAGCTCCTCCTATTTCACCGAAGAAAAATTTCCGTCGGAACGATGGAAGTTCTCGTATGACAAATGGTTCTCCCGGCAATTTCTCTGCTGCACAAGCAACTTATCTTCGTACATTAACTTCAACAGCTGCAGAGCGCAAACGCACTGTTGCAGCCTGCCGAGCGCTACGAGCACAGATTACTCGGTTCGAAGATGCATTTATTAAAGTCCATGGTAGACCACCTAAAGGAGCGACAGAGCGAGCTCCGTTACAGAGCACTTATTCCCAATACCGCGAATGGAAGCGAGCGATTCGTGCTGATGCTGCCAGTCGTATTCAGGCTATGTATCGTGGTGCTCGCATTCGCATGATTTTGATCCAAGATCCTTTATTTACAAGGATTGTAGAAAATCACGCTGGAAGACCCCCTCAAATAGAAAATCTACCTCAGATGCCAGAAAGTATTTTGGGTTCAGATAACAGCCGTCATCGGTCTAGTTTGTCAACACAGCCATTAGTACCAGTGCCAAGAAAAAGCGGTTCGTCATATGATGATAATGTAGAACTTGTAATGATGTCAGATCAACGTCCATCTTGGTCAAAGCAAAGAAGTGGCACCGATCAATCGCTAGCTTACTCACAAGCATCGGATTCTGTATCGGTCATGTCGAATCCTTTTTCACCTCGTGGAGACACAAGTAATTTAACTAATGTATCTCAGGAGTTTTATAACTTATCGATGGCAGAATTGCAAGCTGCTAAGAGAGAATTGAAGCAACGTTTGAAAAAGTACGATATGGATTTCTTCAAGGCCAATGGTAGAATGCCGGTTAAAGCAGAAAAGGAACCGATTCGTGCTCTGTATGAGCAGTACAATAGGTTGAAGAACCAAATCAGTGCAGTTGAGCGAGATCCGTCCCTTGATCAGTCACAAAAGCAACATTGGAAAGAACCTTCTACGCCATCTAGTATTAATTCAGACTTCTCCGGTTCCTATAATAATTCTGATCCATCTACGCCATCACAAACAGTGCATGCCCCTCGGCCTAATCGTAATCGAAGACCAGAGACCCCTCCTAACATTCCATCCGTTTCGACAAGGCAAGATCTCTCTGCACTAAAAACAGAGAAACAACATTTGCACCAAATGCTTCGATCTTATGAAAAGGACTTCTTCAGAATGCATAATAGACAAGTATCTAGTTATGCGGATATTCGCCCTGTTGCCTCGCAATATAGACGGTACAAAGAGATAAAACGGAAAATAATGGAGTTCCAGAGTCAAGCTACGGGAGATAACTCAATTATAATGTAAAGGAGCAGCTAGAAATCCTATAAAAATATGGAACTGTCTATTCATTTAAACCTTTCGTTTGTCTTTCATTCTTTGTATTCGAGCAAATAATTCTTTAGCTCCAGCCAATAACGAAAAAGTAACATAGGCAAGGAAGAAAGCTTTCCCAGCTGCATCTTGAGCTGAAATACTGTCGTTGTACGCATCCATTGGAATATTTGTCTGGACTCGCGATAACGCATCATTACTAGTAAGCATTATGGATGAAAACCCTTCCGCAATATCTTCAGATCTGGAAATGGCATCATGGCAACACTTTTTGAATGCGGATTCCAGTATTGTTGACCCCGTACCGACCGAAAATGCTACAGTTGAACCAGGCAAAATGAATAGAAGCAATTTGCATGTTTTATACATATTTAATCTAAATCCAACACCTGTTGTTCTATGAAGAGAGCTGTACTACTTAGGTAGTAGAACGGGAAAAAGGAAAACATACATGTACTAACACTGCTTCGATTTCCATTTTATGAAATGTCATTTTTTCAAAATTGTGCAAATGTTCCTTCTAAATAGATACATGAGTGATCAGTATAAACTCTTGTCCACTCTTGTCCAATTAAATTTAATTTAAGAAACATGTAATGGTGTCTTCGATCGAAACCTCGCAGAGCTCAATGATCAAACGTTGTCATCATCTCAAGGGCTCTTTCAATCTCTTCAGGTGTGATATCACTCACACAAATACTCTCACCAATACCAGTGATGAGCGGTATACGTTGCTCCCCATGTCTATGCTCGACCGCGTCTTTACAGCTTTGCCAAGCAAGTTCGAGATCAAGATCTTTGGAATTCGTTGGGAGTGATAGGGATTTCATACAATTAAAGATTCTGTTGACTGTTTCCATATCGATGAATCCACGGAGGTAACTTAGAACGACACAAAAGAATCCATCAACATTAACTGCCTCTCCATGCATGATATCAGCACCGGGAACCATTTCTAAAAGCTTGGAAAAGGTATGACCGTAGTCGACGCAACGATCTAAGTTTTGTTCCCATAAATTAGGCCCGAGCTCTTCCAACATAATTTGTATAGAAAGATCAATGATACGATCGCTTACACCTTCAGGAACAGAGGGAGAAGCAGCGAATCTCGTTTCGATCAGAGTTGTACCGTGGGACTCAAGAAGGTTGAAAAGATCTTCAGATCGAACTAATGCTAGCTTCAAAATCTCACCAAAGCCATTTGAAATATTTCTTGCGTCTTGCGTTGCAATGAATGCATTATCCAAAAGACAAGAACTTGGTGCATAAAACGAACCTATGCGATTCTTGTAAGTATCGTTTGTAACAGCACAGCAGTAGTCAACACCATTCTTAACGCCTACACTGGCATCCACGATAGATAAAAGCGTGGTTGGGACTCTGACAAACGGAACTCCACGACGGTAAAGACATGCCGCCATTCCTGCAATATCCAAAACGCAACCACCACCAATGGCAAGGAAAGGTTCGCGTCGGCGGAGTTTGTATTCGCAAAGGTGGTCAAGAATCTTGTCAACTGCATCTGGTCTCTTATCAACCTCGCCTCCATTAATGATGCAAGTTGTGAGCTCAATACCCTTGGCAGTAAAGTAATCTCGGATTTGATTTCCGTAGAGTTTTTCAACTTCATTGTCAATAACAGCAAATCGACGCAAGTAATCTTCGGAGGCGGGACCAGTGGCGTGCAAGAGTTGAGGATTCGTTGGGTCAAGCAGTGTTCCATGAGGCACCATGTTCACGTCGTATGAAATGGGAAGGCTAAAGACATTTCTCCAGCCTCTACCGGTGCTGACAGTTTTGGTTATTGTTGTAACAGTTGATGTAGACGTTTTCTTGACTTCAACCCTTTCTTCTACGTGTTTCTTTTCAAATGAAAACACATGCTTCGGTGCTCGTTCCAGTGGTCGCAATACGACAGACACACCTGATTCTTGGTCATCCTCGTATATGGCTTCGGAAGTATCATCTACACTACTTCCATCGCTAGAATTCTTGGAAGAATAGATTGAATTCGATGATAACGTCGTTGATGAACGAGTCGCGTTGCTTCCATTTTTGGTCATTTCGGAGGACACGAGTGCCTTTCTGACTTCATCTGGGATTGAATTCCAAGCGTCAAGGACGGATACTGGTAATTTGTCTTTCACATCTTTCGCAGGTCGAATGCTATCTCTGATTTAGTGTAGTACATAAATAGATGTCAGTCACGAGTGAAGAAAAAGATATGTATTGGATAATGTCAATAAATCAGCCGATCCCGAGTAATGATACACCTTTCGTCGAACAGTTTCAAGATCAACGTACCCTGATGATATTGCAAGCTCTGAAGATATTTTATGAAGAGTTTTAATTGTCATTCTGATTGTCTACGATTCAATCCTTCAATGCCAACAAGTGATACACAAGTTTGTCACAAAATGTGTTGACAGAAGAAGAAAAACTTCAAGAGGCAACTTTCCCCAGTTCCGACGAGGACACTGAATCATCCAATCATAATGCTCCACGTAACAAACAGATTTTGCCGACGTAGGTTTTACGTCGAAAAAGTGTCTTATTTTCAAGGGTTCTCTTGAAGATACACTATCAGAAGATCTCTCCCGTTACGTTACGGATAGCAAAAGTCAAGAAGTTTCGGGTTTTTAATAGTGGAGTTGTCATGAAGCGTTTTTTCAAGAGTTGTTTTAACTCTTTTACTGGTTTCTGGCCACACTGCCACATGCCACACTGACCACTTGCCATTTACGAGTTACGAGTACGAGGGAGTAAATTGTATTCTTAGTCGTAAGGGTGGTAGACCACTGTAGCAAGTTTTACAATTCCTTCATCATGAAGAAGACTTCAGTACTAACAAAAAGATCAATCCGATCGCTTGCTTTAAGCGTTCACTTCAAACATCCTGATTTAGGAATGAAAGAGTATGAGATTTTGTCACGAGCCTCTGCCTTCCTGTTATCAGTGGATCCCATCGATTCATCTGAAATAGATGCAGAACGGTCGTCTTCCTATGCTCATTTGGCCAAATCTCGAAGACAACGCGAGGAGATGCAACTAAAGCAGGGTTACCTCTATGAGCCTGCGGGAGGTCCTCAACGCGACGCGAAAGATTTGAGGTGGTTGGAATTCTGTCCTGGAACGTTTCGACCCATGGCACACATTGTAGCCTCATCACATGTTTTATCACCTTGGTTGTGGAAACAATATTATCCTCAACCGTGGTTAGAACATGTGTCTCAGAGTCACATTCGATATTCTGTTGATGTATTTGATACGGAAGATGATTCCGCAAAGACAACCAAAAAATCTCTCGCCACTTTTGCATTAAATCCTTATCCGATTCATCATCCCAATGATATGGATTTAGCTCTCATTCATTTAAAATCAGAAACAGGTGCCTTGCAACAGATGCAATCTCTAGGAGTAAAAATGCTTCACTTGACCGAAAATGACACAACGTTTGATAAAAATGATAAAGTGTTTTTTCAAGGCTTTGAAATCACGGATGAACATTATGAAACACTCGAACAAATCAATGATGATATTGAAGCAGAAAAAGAGAGGGAAAAGAATGATGAGGATGTTCGTGTTTTTATGCCATACAAGACTAGTGGATCATTGATATTTTCCTCACCACGTAGGTTCATAGCCACGACACCAAAACCTCTGCCTGAGGGTTTGTGTGGTGGGCCTGTTTTTGATAAAGATGATCGTGTATGTGGAATAGTGGAGGGTATTGTTCCAACAGATCATAAAGAAAAGTCCATTGCTGGCGCAGCATCTTTCATTCCATACTTTCGAATTCGTGAATTTGTGGATCACGCGGAACGGATTATGCTGGAAAAAATTGTACCTAAGACGTTGTTTGACAAAGTAGTTCAACTCAAGGAGGGCAAAGGACTGAATGAAAATTCAAACGAAACTGATTCAAATCAAAATTCAATAAACTTGGACGAATCATACGCAAATATGATAGATAGTATTCGAAAGACTCATTCTCCAGAGCAAGTCGAGGCTATATTAGGGACCATTGAGAGAGAACAGAAGGAAGTACTTGAGATACTTGAGAGGGATGGCGGAGATTTAGATGAAATAATTGCTCAAGTTCGAACAAAGACAAGACAGAGGCAGATGGAGATTTTACAGCAAATAAATGTGAACGACACTGACGATGATGCTCTGTCCCAAGCAGACAGTGACAAACATGAACATAAAGTAAAATGATAAACTAAATCATCAAAATCGGCGGTCAACTGTCAAAGATGAAAGAAGCTCAAAGGATAATTCAATCAAGTTCCTGTCTGCCAGCTGCCAGAATCGAACCAATCCAGCTTTTAACATCATGGCGATCATTGACAACGAAGATGCACAAAGATCAGCTCTCAAAACTGTGCTGTTTTCTCTTTTGGCTATCCTCTTCGTCTTCGCAGCAGGGTTTGTTTGTCAGATAACCCACACTCGACGGCATTATCATGGAGTTTGGACGGTTCGTTTTCTATTTCCTTTGGCGTTAGTCTTTTGTGCAGTTGAAAATCTTGTGATTATAGTCAAAGGTTCAAAGGAATTTTTGAATTTTGTCTTTGTCCTACAAGCTCTACAAGTACCAGTATTTTTGGTTGTAATATTTGAATTAACCTACCTTGTCCATAAAAGACGATCAGTGCATTTTTGTGGAATGTCATTTGATGAAGGCAGACTTGGTGAACGTGTCCATGATGTATTCACAATCTCTGTCCAAAGCTTTTTGTTGAGAAATGTGATGAGAATATTAAGTACACTTTGTCTGGTCTTGGGTGTTATCGCAAATTTTGATTTACTCAAAGATAGAGCCGAAAAGGATCCACTCGCTGGAAGAGTCGGATGGTGGCCGTTGTTTGATCGAAGTGATGATGTTTATGTATCGTCTCATGTTATTATCAGTCTCCTTCCAACCCTTGTGTTAATCGTGTGCAGCTTCTTTTTGAGTGTCGCCTTGTGGAGATATGGAAATAACTCAGCTATGGTGGTTCATTCTAGGTTTATAAACACGTGGTATTTCCCAATGTTTGGTACAATACTTCTCGCTGCGGGTCAGCTATTTAGTGAAAGCTGGTACCCCTTTATGAGCAATCTTGGGTTCCTATTGTACACTGGAACTTTAATATTACTCATGAAAGAGATTGATAAGGATATTATTAGCACGTCTGAATTCACCAGCTTCTTAAAGATTGTATGTGAAAAAGGAAACCAACATAGTGTCCTTCGGGAAAAAAGAAATGTAAAGGCGAAAAATCAAATGGATGTGGAACATCAAGAAGAAGAAATATCTCAAGAAAACGTGACGGCCTAAAAAGTACCAACGAATGTAAATAGTATGATTATAAACGGTTATTTGCAGCGCTTTATAACAGCGCATTGTTACAAATGTGCTGTTCAAAAAGAATATTCAATTCAAGTGTACAATCAGTTCAATTTGAATAAAGACCATGCGATTTCCAATTCGTGTAAAGCTCATCATAAAACGAAATAAATTCTATTTCAAGTGAATACAAATCGGACTCTCTAGAGCATTAAGTCATCGTAAGACAGGATATCATTGACACTTTCAAAGGCATACTCGTAAGTTGTACATGTTGAGATCGAGGATGAAATCGAAATGTCGCAGGCACCGTAAGACAGGATATGATTGAAACTTTCAAAGGCATAATCTGTATATGATGAGATCGAGTATAAAATTGAAAAGCCGCTGCTGCTGCTACTACTGCTGCTGCTAGTGCTACTACTACTGCTGCTGCTACTGCTGCTAGATGAACTTGACGAGTCGCTGTTGATACCAATATTACTTCTGAATAAACCCGATTGGTTGCATCTAATTTCAATATCGCTGCTGAATAAATCGGTTGGGTTACTTATGGAGCTAATGCTACTTTTATCGGATGAATTTGAAGGAAAATCATGAATTTCATTCGGAATTTCAACCTTTATGTTTTGATGTCCTTCACAATTCATGATTCTTAAGCCGACATTCAAGTCGATGTCAATGATTATAAGGTGAAATGAAATGAATTCAATCAGAGTTAAATAAATATCTAATCAAATCATACCAGTCAGAATCAATCAATCAATACCAAAAATCAATGACCAATGACATCGATGTGCTGTACGAGTAAACTGTAAATAATGTCAACCACGTATAGTTGGGAGTATGTGGGTCCTACTGAGAAAAAAGATGAATGAACTGATTCACACAATAA
>Ga0213868_10004675_pt1 | contig 12489 bp, 15 predicted proteins | sample PICome_9_FD_160087 | JGI IMG/M metagenome (GOLD analysis project Ga0213868, IMG submission 160087) | Coastal seawater microbial communities near Pivers Island, North Carolina, United States - PICO127 | ecosystem: Environmental > Aquatic > Marine > Coastal | place: USA: North Carolina...
ATTACTAAAAGCTAATGCCAAGCTGACTATTATATCTCCACAATTTACAGATTATATTCTTGATTTAATTAAAAATAATAAAAATATAACTGCTATCAATAGTACCTATAAAACTGAACATATGACTAATAGTTTTTCTTTTGTAATAGCAGCAACAAATGACGAATCTTTAAATGAAGAAATAGCAAGTCAGGCAAATCATAAAGGTATTTTAGTTAATGTTGTTGATAAACCTAATATTTGTGATTTTATATTCCCATCAATTCTAGAGAGAGGCCCTATAACTGTAGCGGTATCAACCGGAGGCTCTTCTCCAGTTCTGGCAAGACTGCTAAGAACTAAACTTGAAACATTGATACCTGGGGCTTATGGACGACTAGCTAAGATAGTTTCTGAAAATAGGATTCCAGTTAGAAAAAAATTAGTTAATTCTAAATCTAATAGAATCTTTTGGGAGCAAATGCTAAATGGAAAATTTGTGGAGCTTGTCTTAAGTGGACAAGATAGTGAGGCAGTAAATTATCTTAATAAAGAAATAAACAACTTTGATGAAGAAAAAAAAGGTGAAGGCGAAGTTTATTTAGTTGGCGCAGGCCCTGGCGATCCTGATTTATTAACTTTTAGGGCTTTAAGATTAATGCAACAAGCTGATATCGCATTGTATGATAGATTGGTGCATCCTACGATTACTGACTTGATACGCCGAGATGCACAAAAAGTTTATGTTGGAAAGCAGAGAGATAACCATACTGTGAGACAAGAAGAAATTAACAGTTTACTTGTTAAGTATGCAAAGCAAGGCAAAAGAGTTCTTAGGCTAAAAGGAGGAGACCCCTTTATTTTTGGCAGAGGTGGAGAGGAAATTGATACATTAGTTGATAATAATGTTTCGTTTCAGGTAGTTCCTGGAATTACAAGTGCAAGTGGTTGCTCAGCATATAGTGGTATACCATTAACTCATAGAGATCATGCGCAATCATGTATATTTGTAACAGGCCATCTAAAAGAAGGAAAATTAGATTTAAATTGGGAGAAACTCATACAGCCAAATCAAACTATAGTATTTTATATGGGGCTTGTATCAATAGATATAATTTGTAGTCAATTAATTAAAAATGGATTAGATTCAAAGACCCCATGCGCATTAGTTCAACAAGGAACTACTCCAGATCAAAAAGTTTATACATCTACAGTTGAAAATATGAGCCAACTTGTAAAAGAAAAAAAACCTATAGCACCAACAATTTTTATAATAGGATTTGTCGTAAATCTTCGAGAGAAATTAAACTGGTATAATACAGATTAATTGTTTAATTTAAAATTTATTGGGATAGTTAAATCTATAGAATCCTTATTCATGCTATCTGGTATTTCAGGGAATGGTGATGATATCATGATGATGCGTCGGGCTTCTCTATCTAAAATTCTATAGCCAGATGAGTCAACAGATAATTTTTCCACTATTCCATTTTTTAGAATTGTAAAACTAACTTTTGGCGACCCTTCTTGTTTACGTTGTCTTGCCAGTAATGGATAACTCTTATTAGCATCAATTATCTGCCTGACTCTTCCATAATATGTATCATATATATTTTCAGATTTATCACCAACAGCTCTATTGTCTATCAGAACTTGTTGTTCTTTTTCTGAATCTTCAGTTTTATTTCTTAACTCTTCAGATGAAAAGCTTTTCTCATATATCTCATCACTAGTTTCAAGAATTATCATCTGAATTGTCATACCTGTTTCACCAATTTTAGTAATATCACTTACTGATCTATTTATTGTAAAAGATACCAAAAACATAGAATGTACTATAAGAGCTAAAAAGATATATTTATTGATATTGTCAGATTTATTCATTTCTCATTTGATAGGAGGGTTACACTTGATATCTTATTTTTATTTAGTTTAATTAGGATATTATTTAATTTTCCTGTTGTAACTAATTTATCTGCAGCAATTATTATATTTTTATCATCAATTGACTTTAATTTCTCATCTAACGTTTTAATTGTAATAGCTTCGTCATTAAAAATAATTTCCCCATTAGATTTAATAAATAAAACATGTTTATCTTTTTCTATATAGACATCAATTACAGCTGATGCTAAATCAATATCATACATTTCTTTTTGTTTAGCGATTACACCTGCTAACATAAAGAATATTAATAACAAAAATATGATATTCACTAACGGGAGTAGATTATCGTCATTATATATTTTATTTATTTGATTTTTTAATTTCATATTTATAGTTTTTCAAGCAAGGGCATATCTATATCCTTTTTTTCATTTTCATAATTTTCATCTAAATCATTTTTAGATATCCCAATTGTAATTTCTTTTATATTGTTTTTTTTAAAATCTGCAATTACATTTAATATATCCTGTATTTCTGTATCTTTGGCGCCTTTGATTACAACGATATACTCTTCATCTTTTTTCTTGCTGTCTAGAATTTTATTTTTGATACTCTTTTGAGACATTGTTGCTTTATTTAATTTAAATTCACCTTCTTTATTGAATTCCACTAAATATATTTTCTTATCACTCTGTGAGGTACTAGCTTCCTCATTAGATAGCTTAATATCAGTTTGATTGAAACTTTGAAAATTTGTTGCCAGCATGAAAAATATTAAAAGAATAAATACTACATCTATTATCGGCGTTAAACTAATTCTGACCATATAACCCTCATGAGCTCATAATTTTATATAATTTTAAGATATAAGTCATTTTATTTAGTAATTATAACAATAATAACAATCATTCGCATTTACAAACGAGAATCATTCGCATATAATACTTCAGAATAGTTAGAATATTGGTATTACAGCTATATATTTTATTAACTTTATATATAGATGAGGAAAATAATATGAAAAAACAACATTTTCAGGCAATTACGGTTAGCTCATTGTTACTAATGAGTTCAACTATATTTGCCGAAGAAATGAGTCCTGTAAGTGTTTTCGGTTCTCAAGATGAAACACAACAAGCAGGATCTGCTCACTACATCTCTGATGATGAGATGAAATCGTTGGGTTATACAGATGCCGAGAGAGTTCTAAGAAGAATCCCAGGTGTTTATTCTCAGACTGAGGATGGTTATGGATTGAGAACAAACTTAGGTATGAGGGGAACCAGTGCTCTGAGAACAACAAAAATAAATATTTTAGAAGATGGCGTTCCTCAAGGTCCAGCTATCTACTCAAATGGAAGCATGTACTTCTTCCCTGATGTTGGTCGTATGGAAGGAGTAGAAGTTTTAAAAGGAGCGGCAGCTATTGGACAAGGCCCAAGAACAACTGCTGGCACAATTAATTTCTTATCTAGATCAGTCCCTACATCTGGCAGTGAAGGTCATTATTCTATAACTGGTGGAGATGATGGTTTCTCAAGAAATCACACATACTATGGTGGGAATATTGGATCAGTAGGCTATGTATTTGAATATCATGACTATAGAGCTGATGGATATAAAAATATTAAAGGTACTGGTAACAATACTGATTCAGGTTTTGATAAGCAAACTGACTTATTTAAACTTAGGTATACACCAATGACCAGTGCATGGAATCAAACATTTGAAATCACAAGTTCTAATACTTCTGAAACATCAAATGAAACATACATTGGATTGACAGGCGTTGATTTTGCAGCTGACCCATATCAAAGATATGGTATTTCATCAGTTGATCAAATGGATAACGATTATCACCGATATATCTTTACACATACAATGCAACCTTCTTCAAATATGACTATTACATCTAAGTTATATAAAACTAGATATAGCAGAATTTGGGGTAAAAGTGGTGAGATGATGGTAGATCCAGATGGTGACGGTAACAATACTAATAATGCTACTGTTAAATATTCAGCTATTGATATGGCTGGAAATTGTGCTGGGGATTCTGGCATCGAGCTAAGAGCTTGTAACATCCTAACTAATAACACAGCTATGGTTAGTGGCGAGTATATAAAAAGATCTATGGGTCATCGTGACTATGGAATGACAGGTGTTCAATTTGTCATAAATCATATAATGGGCAACCATGATCTAGAATATGGATACAGACGCCATAAAGATTATAGAGCAAGAGCTGATGATGGATTTAGCCAAAGGTATACAGTTAATGGTAACAATACTATGACATTATTATCTGAACATGGTAATGATAGTACTAGATTCTCAGACGCAGAACTAAAAGATACAGATGCAGTATCATGGCATTTAAAAGATACAATTACTGACGGTGCTTTCACACACTCTTTCGGAGTTAGATATGAAGACATGGAAAGTAATGATGGTACAAACGCAAACCCAGGTAACTCTAAACAAGATTTAGATAGAACAGCAACAATGATTGCTGCGTCTACAATTTTTAGAGCTGCACCAGGTGTTTCTTTGTATGCATCTTATAACCAAGGACATAGCGCTGTAGATGCAGGCAAAGGACTTTCTGTTGAACCAGAAAAATCAGATAACTATGAGCTTGGATTCAGAAAAGAAACTGCAGGCGGTTTCATGGAAATCATAGCGTTCTTAAACGATTACGATCAGATAAATGAAACTTGTCTTGAGGCAGCTGGATGTTCTGGTAGTTCGGGTGATACTACTAACAAAGGACAGGCAGAGGTCAAAGGTATTGAATTTCAATATCGTGTAAATAACTTGTTTGCTGGCACAGAGATGAAAGGTACACCTTCTTCATCTTCAAGCACAAGATACCCATTTATGGTAACTGGGATGATACAAGATTCTGAATACAAAGGTCAAAATACAAGTTATGTGGGCAATTCGATTGCTTATGTACCTGATTTCCAACTGTACACATCTTTAGGAATGGAGACAAATGATTATAGTATAGCTCTTGGGGCTAAATATCATGATGATACATTCACTAATGATAACAATACATATAGAACAGGTAAGGCATTTATTTTTGACTTACATAGTTCTATGAACCTTAATATGAATACAGGTGGAATTAAAAACGCTAAGTTATTTTTTAATGTAGATAACTTATTTGACAAAGTCATTGTGGCTTCCGAGCATGAGTACGGTAAACGTCCTAACAAGCCGGTGTCTGTAATGGCAGGAGTGAAATTCGACTTTTAAGATTTCATCATTCTCCGGTGAAATAAGTATGGATATTTAGCTTAAGAGAACATTCTTAATCTCTCCCTTAGGTTAGATATCCATCATAAGGTTTCTCATTAGATAGCCCTCTTGATCACAAGAGGGCATCTTTTGTCTAAACAAGGATTTGAGTATGTCTAGAGTATGTGTATAAATTTCCGCGTTACTCGAATCTCAACTTTCATAATCTAGACTTTAGATAAAAATAATGTAATATATTGTGAGGGGTTAGTGATGATAATTATTCGTAAATATTATAACTTATTTATTTTATTAATATGCGTAGGCGCATTCCCTGTTGCTGTAGTTTCCTCGAATGACATTGCTGATCATGAGAGTTATATTTGTAAGTTTCATACTGATCAATCTACTAGCAATCACATTATTCCTTGTGATCATTGTTCATATTATTTTGATATAGCATCTCATGCTGATCACAAAGAAATTTTTATGGTTAGAAAACCTATCTTGTTAGGTCAAAATAAAAAAGAATTCAAACATACATCAAAATCATTTTTTAAAACATCTCGATCTCCTCCATATAGTTACATTTAAAATAATTTAATTAAATATAACTAATTTATAGTGGAGGAACTATGAATATAAATAAATACATTTTCTTTATAGCAGTATTATTTGTGACCAATCTTTATGCAGAAGATTTAACAGATATACAAATTTCTGCGCCAGTCTTGAGCACTCAGGACTTAACCAGTCAAGCTATAGAAGATATAAATACTAAAAATGCTATTGATGGTGGAGACCTTTTGAGATCCATCAATGGTATTAATACAATCAGACGTGGTGGGCATGGACTTGATCCTGTGATAAGAGGACAAAGTGACCAAAGACTCAACTCATCTATTGATGGCGCTATAGTTTATGGAGCTTGTTCATCTAAAATGGATCCAGCATCCACTTATGTAAATATTGAGAACTATGATTCTATTACTGTAATTAAAGGGTCTCAATCCGTTATCTATGGTGCTGGTGGCCCTGGGGGAGTGGTAAGGTATGAACGTATTACAGAACCACTTACTCAAACTAGATTATCTAAAGGTGATAAAGCTCAATCGAAAGGTTATAAATTAAAAATTGGGCAGACATTTGACTCAAATGCCGAAGGCAAAACTACTTTAGGTGACTTTACTTTAGGTTTGGGTCAAGCCTACTTTAGAATCAATGGTTCTTATTCTGAGGCAGGTAATTATGAGACAGGCACAGGCTTAAAACCGCTCACAGAATATGAGACTAGTAATTATGCAGCAATTTTAGGTAAAAGATTAGATGATGGTTCAAAACTTGAATTTACATACACTAATAATTCTCAAGAAAATATTGGGTTTGCTGGGTTACCTATGGATATAGCTTATAGTTATACTGATATCTATAATTTAAAATATCATCGTGTAACACCATTCGGGCCATTTTCTTCAATGAAAGTTGAATTACATAATTCTGACATGGATCATTTAATGGATAACTATACGATGAGAACTACTAATTCGATGAAGACACCAGCTGCTTCTGATACTTACGGGTGGAGAGTAATCGGCGCTATGGATAGTGGCATGAAAGTAGGTGTTGATTATGAACATAATACTAGAGATGCAGAACAAAGCATGACTATGAGTGGAATGCTAATGAATCTGATGTATTTGTGGCCTGGAGCAGAAATATCTAAACTTGGATTTTTCATAGAAAATGACAATAAAGTTTCTGATCAAACGACTATGTCTTATGGTCTTAGACTTGATAGAGTAGAGACCAATGCTACACGTGCAACTGATGACTTTGGTAGTAATATGCTACAGGTACCAGCAAACACACTATACACAGCTCACTATACTGGAACTGTTACAGCCGGCAAAAGAGACTTCAATAATTATAGTGGTTTCTTAAGACTCAAGAAGAACTATGGACAAATGTCTAGCGCTTATATTTCTTTAAGCAGAAATGAAAGAACACCAGATGCCACAGAATTGTTTAATGCCAAAACTTCTATGACAAACATGGGTGGAGCTAAATATAGGCTAAGACATGTTGGTAATCCAAACCTAGATTCTGAGGTACATACTACTTTTGAGCTTGGGTTCGAAAATATGTTTATGGGCAGTCATATAAATGGTTCCGTATATTACAATGATGTTGGTGATTATATTACAACTTACAGAGTATCTGATGGAACATACGATAACACGGTTAATGATGCAAGAGTCTACAAAAACGTAGATGCTACAATTTGGGGTTATGAGTTAACAGCAAGGAAAAATATTACTTCTAACGTTAAAACTACACTTAATCTAAATTATACGCGTGGAGATGATGATACGCAAAATAGACCTTTGCCACAGATAATGCCTTTATCAGGGGATATTTCACTAGAATATCAAACTGGTTCAATTAACTATGGGATAAGAGCAAATTTTGCTGATACTCAGGATAATTTTGATTCAAGAGTTTTAGACACTGGAAGAACTGGAGGATACACAGTGTATGATATATATGCTGGCTTTGAGCCAACACCAAATATTAGATTCAGCATGGGCGTGAGCAATTTAACTGACAAAAGATATGCAACTCACTTAAATAGCACAAACTCTATAGATTCTACTGCTGATCGTGTTGATGAACCGGGAAGAAGTTTTTGGGGTTCATTAATCTATGATTTTTAATTAAATCATATGACTTCAACTTTGCTGCCTCTTTGTTATATCTAAAGAGGCAGCAATTAATCGATTTATCTAATGATATTAAATTTAAATCGACTAGAATATACCATTGAGGATTTTGAATTATGGATTTTAATGCACTATTAACACTTGGCGGACCCGTTGTGTATATTTTAATTATACTCTCAATATATGCAACTGCAGTCATATTTTATAAGTTACATATATTTTATAAAGTTAACTTCTTTAATAATGAAAATCTAAATGAAAGTATAAACTTATGGCTTTTAAAAAAACAAGATGAAGCCTACGAAAAAATTAATAAAGCTGATGATCCACAGACAGAAGTCGTTGCTTTTACAATGTATCAACTTCTCAAACATAAAAAACCAACAGTTAAACTTGATAATGATATAAGGGAGGAAATCGCAAGATTATCAGATGAAAGGATTACATATTATAGCTCTAAGCTGAATAGCCTGCAGGTAATTGCGGCAATTGCCCCTTTATTGGGGTTATTAGGGACTGTTTTTGGCATGATTGAAGCTTTTCAGCAAATGGAAGTTGCTGGGAAAAACGTTGACCCATCAATCCTCTCGGGTGGTATATGGGAAGCTTTGTTGACGACGGCGGCAGGTCTTTCGGTTGCAATCCCAATAGTTATTTTTGAATCTTATTTTAGGAACTTAATCGATAGGTTTAAATCTAATCTTGAGAATGCAATCACTAAAATTATGACTGCAGATCTTAATTAACCACAACAGCCAACACCATACTTTTTTAATCTCCAATAATTATAAGGCCAAGGTGTCAAAAAGCCAGCTATTAACATTAATGGTAATACAGTAATGGTTATCTTTGCTCCTCCTGTAACTAAATAATCAACCAGGTTCATGGCAAACTCCATACTAATCATTGAAATTAAACTCATACCCAAAGCAGTTTTTAGCGCATCTTTTATTTTCATTTGTTTTAATAAAATTATTGTTTCTAGAATAATACTTGCTAGTATTCCATTAAACATAGCTAGTAGCATTATTGATGATGTTGACCATAAAATATTATGATATTGAAAATAATATATTGTTCCTATGTCACCAAAACTACAACCTAGTAAACACCATAGCGTGTTTATAGCTGATTGATTCCAAGTCTGTTTACAAGACCAGTCAATTTTATTTGTAACATTCATAATCATTACATATCAAGCCAGAGTTTTTTTGGTTGCCGCATACCAGCAATTTTACATGCTTGCTGACCATAACCATAGGGAAATAAATCATAAATATATTTTCTAGTTGATTTTTCTACTCCATAGCTAATTTTAAAATCTTTCAAGAGATGTCTCAATTCCGGGACTTTTTGATGTTGGTCAAAGTAATCTCTTATGTATGTGATTACGATCCAATGATCTTTATTAAGCAGGCTATTAAATTCTTTTACCATAGTTTCGGCAACTTCTTGATTCCATTCAGATGGATCTAGCAAAAAGCCATCGCTATCTTTAACTATACTATTCATCTATATAAAGATGATTATTTTCAATTATTGTTTTATAGACCTTTATGGGGTCTTCAGCAGGTTCATTCAATGCTAAACCAGATGTTAAATCAAAATAACTTCCATGAAGGGGACACTTTACTGTTGCGCCTTTAAGACATCCCATCGTTAACTCTGCATCCTCATGTGTGCACATGTCAGATGTAACAAACAATTTATCATTAATTTTAGCAACCAAATACTTTTCGCCATTAATAGTAACTTGCAGCATATCATCATTTTTAATGTCATTTACATTGATGAGTTTGATTTTCGACATATTATATAAAACGCTTTAGAGCGCTACCTGATTTTAAAACTTTTTTAACTTCATCACTAGATTTTCTAATGCCATTGCCAGTAACATGATTTAATATAATTGAAGCTCCATATAATATACAATCAGCCATTGCTCCTTCTTCGCCTGATAATGCTTTTAAGCCAAGTTTTAATGATTCATTAGCCAGCTCAGCTGGATTAACTTTTGTTTCAATTTTATCATGAGTATTATTTTTTATTATTGTTTCTGGAATGGCAACAGCTCTAACGTCTTGTTTAATTTTTAAATCATCTTCTGGGTTTATTTCTAATAACTCATCTTCATTATTTACTTTAGTATAAAAATGGACATTTGACTTTTGTCTGAGAGATGGAATAACCCCACCTTCTGTTCCTCTTATCACTGCAGCAGTATCAAATTTAGCATTTCTGGCTAAGTTTAAATATATCGGCGGATAAGGCTTATGAACATAACCAGTAATAAAATGATTTTTTTTAGAGATTAATGGATTGGCTAAGACCTCTATCGTGGTTACAACAGGCCTTTTGATTATTTCTGTTCTCAAAGCCATTAGTCTATTCAATTTTGGAGAAAAAACTTTTTGGTCAATATATCCCCATCCTATTTTTTTATTTTCTAGCCTTTCTGCGACTTCATCTAATGATGCATTAACTTTTAAACCATGAAGCTTAAATATAGCATGATGTGTGCATCCAAATTTAGGACCCACAGTTTCTACACCTTGTGAAATTGCAGGAATACCTAATTCAGCTAAAACAGGTAACATAAATGCAGAAGAGGGGATGTTTCTAGTGAAACCATCATATGGATCTGCAATATTCACTAGATTCTCTAATGATACATTGATGCTCTCAACAGACTCAATCATTGCATCATGCACCCCTAAATTTTCATCAGTAGTCTCTCTTTTCATTCTGAGAGCTATCAAAAATATTGCGGATCGCACATCACTTATATCTCCATTTAAGATTGCTGACATTGCAGTCTTTGCCTCATCTCTAGAAATATCTTTACTAAGATCTGGACCTGTAGCTATTCTTTGAATAACAGATTTCATATGATCTTGAGTCGTTAAAGCTTTCTTCGATGTCATTATTTAAATACAATCCATGTAGTTGCTATATATTTTATGCCCTTTTGAAGTGTAACACCACGATGCTCATGAGTCCAAAATGGTGGAAACAATATAAGTTTACCAGCCTCAGGTTTTACTTTAACGTCTTGATTTAAGAACTCAGTTTCTCCACCAGGCCCGTCAACATCATTCAAATACCATATTGCTACTAATTGTCTATCACTAAATTGATGACTTCCGCTATCAATATGCCAATGAAAATACTCACCTGGTTTAGTTCGTTGTACAGCATAACCAATATCTTTAAAAGGCCCAGAAAAAAAATCAAATTCTTTTTTAACAGTACTCAGAGCTTTAGATAAACTAGTAAAAAATAATTCATCCGCATCTTTCCATTTGTCTTTGCCACTTATTACCATATCTGTTGACTTCTTAACATCCACGTTCTCAGTAAAATTTTGTCCTACTCTTCCTTGGTAATGGTCATCTGTGGACTCTTCAAATCTATTTATAATATTCTTACATTCATCACTGGATAAGCTATTTTGGAATTCATAAATGAAACTCCCAGGTTTGACTTCTATTAATCTTTTGTTGATCTCAATACCCAATTGATATTACCTCTGCATTTATATTCTTAATAGTTGAGTGTATAGTATAAAATACAACCCAAATATATAGAAGATAATTAATATGGCTATTAGAATTAAAAGTAATTGGTCAAAGACGGTAAAGCGTCAGAAAACTAGCGAAGATATTGCAAGTGCTTTATCTTACATTTCTTGGAAGTTATCTTTAGATAAAGCTCGTAATCTTCATGGAGAAGATTTTGATTATTCATCCGACCATCAACGTATAGCTGTTATTGTTGAGTTTATGTCTTTCCAAGTCCATCTTGTAGATAGGCTTCTATTTTTAGATAAAAGAAAAGACGATTATAGAATGGCGGTTATGAATATTTTAGGCAAACAGTCTTCTAGAATAATGCAGGAAAATTGCGAGGACTTATTTGGCATTGGAGATTACAAAAAAGGTTATATTAATACTTTGAATTTAAGATCAGAAGAGTACTCAAACTATGAATTTACAAACGGTGGCTCAAACTATTCTATCTATCGTCACCTTGCAAAAAAAATTCAGGATGCCATGGGAACAAGCCAAACTAATAAATGGGTTATGGATCAGATTGTAGATATTGATGCGGTCGAAATATGTAAGAAAATTATGGATGTGTATAACTCACTAACCAAATAGTTACTTCTTAAAGTTTTCCGCCTTTTCTATATTGTTATTTTCTCCGTCTTCATATCCAGCTTCATACGCATCTGTTAATCTTTGTTCTTCTAGTTTTGGAGCATGCTGATAGCCTTCTTGCCAACCAATTATATAATCATCGGAAACATTCATTTCCTCTAATTCGCTTACTTTTTGAAAATAATCATTATTCATTATGTTCTGATTGACCCCTTAAGTTCATGAGCTATATCAACTAATCTATTTGCTAGTTTTTCATGCTCTTCTTTATATTCTTTTACTATTCCAGTCGGATTGAGGTGTATATCTTTTTCTGTAACGCCATCCTTTCTTTCTAGCTCCATAAATTCTTTCTGAATTTTAAGCATTTTAGTAATTATAGTTTTTCTCTCTTCTTCAAGTTTTTTCATATCACTCATTAGTATCCACCTTTTCTCCTACTTTCTGGTAAGCCACCTATTCTACCAGCTTGTTTGCTAGGATTGCCAGGGAATAAA
>Ga0213868_10004677_pt1 | contig 12488 bp, 10 predicted proteins | sample PICome_9_FD_160087 | JGI IMG/M metagenome (GOLD analysis project Ga0213868, IMG submission 160087) | Coastal seawater microbial communities near Pivers Island, North Carolina, United States - PICO127 | ecosystem: Environmental > Aquatic > Marine > Coastal | place: USA: North Carolina...
GGTATCAACGGTTTCATTAGATGATTGCGTATTGGTAATGATTGAAGACGATGGTGAAGGAATTACCGAGGATGATCTGCCTCATCTGTTCACCCCGTTTTTTACGACCAAACCTATCGGGAAAGGAACCGGGTTAGGCCTGTCAATTTGTTATCGCATTATCGTTGACGAGCATGGCGGAGAAATTTTGGTAGATTCCACGCGGGGTTGCACTAAATTCAGCATTAAACTGCCCCTGAACCGTGATGACGGTTTTTCCCGTGATGTCTGACGGATCTCATTTGAACCGTTATTTGTGTTTCTCGCGAACTTGAACGACTGGTAACCCATGCTTTTTCGCTTATCTCGGGTATCTGCAAGCGCAGCAGATTTGCTGTATTCTCCGGGTTGATTGCCTATATTCACGTTGGAGTTGTGCTTTTGAAATATTTTGTATTCGCGCTTGCGCTATTAGCTCATGTTGGCGTCGTGCAGGCCGATGAGTTGCAAGAAGGCGAGGGAGGCTGGAGAGTTGTTAATTACTGGTCCAAGTCCTGCGCGCCCTGTCGCGTTGAAATACCCGAATTCAATTATCTTCACGATGCTCTTGAACCTTTTGGCGTGTCTGTTCTCGGCGTCAACTTTGATGCGGACAATCGCGCGCGAACCATGCAGATTGCAGAGAGGATGGGCATCACTTTTCCAACGTTGACCGCGACGTATATTGATAGGCTGAATCTGACACCACCAGCCGTTCTGCCAACGACTTATATACTGGCGCCTGACGATACGGTAAAAGCTAAATTGATAGGTGCGCAGGATCGAAATATGGTCATGACAAAGTTATCAGAGCTGGGTATCGGCAAATGAAACTGCGTCAGTTTTTGCCTCTGGTGCTCGCAGCCTTGGTTGCGCAAGATGCGATCGCCGCAGAGGTTGAAATTTTGCACCCTCCGGCGGGTAAGCAGACGAGCCTGTCTCGGTTGACAACTGATGCGGGGGGTAAATTGTATTTATCTTGGGTCAGGTCAAGCGGCACGCGCAGCTCGCTCTATTATTCCAGCCTAGCGAGTACTGAATGGAGTGATGCCACCCTGATTGGAACAGGAGAGGATTGGTTTGTAAATTGGGCAGACTTTCCGTTTTTATCAGTTAACGACACCGGTATGGCGGCACATTGGTTGCAAAAAAGTAGCGGTGGAACTTACGATTACGATGTGGTCGCGACTTTTTATAGAACAGCGACAGCTCAGTGGAGCGAACCTGAAATCATCCATAGTGATGGTGTTAGTGCCGAGCATGGCTTCGTTAGTATGTTGCCGATGAGCAATGGTCGGACATTTATTTCCTGGCTAGATGGCCGCTATTCCGGTCAGAGTAAAACGCATACGGGTGCTCACGCCTCGAATGGCATGACCTTAAGAGCGGGTATTTTTAGCGGTGAGGGAGAAAAGACCGCGGTGTGGGAACTCGATGATCTTGTTTGTGATTGCTGCCAGACCAGTTCAGCAATGACTGGGTCAGGGCCAGTGGTTGTTTATCGAAACCGTACCACTGAGGAGGTTCGCGACACATACATTACTCGTCTGGTTGATGAACAATGGTCGGTACCCATTGCCGTTCATGAAGATAACTGGCAGATAGATGGCTGCCCGGTGAACGGACCTGCAGTGTCTTCAGGCGGCGGATTGACTGTCGTCGCGTGGTTCACAGCGAAGAACGATTATCCTAAAGTGAGTTTTGTGCTATCACAGGACGAAGGCGAAACATTTGGCGCGCCTGTGATCGTGGCGGAAGAGACGACCAGCGGCAGGATCTCTCTGACGGTGCTAGACTCAGGTGGGTTTGCGATCAGCTGGCTTGAAACTCTTGGCGCGAGTGGAACCTTAAAGCTCGCTCGATACGATCAGCGGGGTGAGATGATAGAAAGTCTGGCCATCGCAGAGACGAAGTCGTCGCGTCGCAGCGGATTTCCGGTTATTACCAGTCACGGCGATGATGTCTACGTGACGTGGACAGACATTCAGGAAAAGCCTCAAGTAAGGGTCGCCAAGGTTCGCTTTTGATGCCTTTATTCTCAACCCTCAAACATTGAGTGAAAATCTTGTCCACTCCCCATGCCTGTTTCGACATTCTGCTATTTTTCGGAGAGATAGTGATCAATTTGGAATGACACGTAGGAAATCATGGATTACTTTGCAGAGGACATTTCCAGTCATGTATACCAAAAATATCGAGATCACTTTTCGTCTTGCATTCAGAGGCCAGGTCAGTATTGCCGGCACGGGTGCAAGCAGAAAGTAATTCAATGACAGTGATGAGTTTCTTTGTACTCACTGGTTTTTGGAGATAGAAACAGGCTTTTGTTTTATGATTTGAATCGTTGTGTGGTGTGCCAGTCAACACGACAACCTTTTGCTTTGGGTGGCTTTTTCTTATTTCATCGATTAACTCATAGCCAGATTTTCCCGGCATGCAAACATCAGTAATAAGTGCAATATTGGGTGGCGTGTATTCGTCTGAATTTGCATAAGCCATATAGTCTTCAGCATCAGCAAAACAATCCACATCAAACCCTGAACTTTCAATTACTGTTTTATAAAGTTCTCTTAATATCGGTTCATCATCTACGAGATCGATTTTCATTCTCGTCCCTCTCTAGGACCGCTTCAGCTCTTTTGTTTACCGTTTTTGTTAGTACTTAACTTGAAGACGGACTATATCATAAGCTTATATCGAAGAAAGACGTCGATGTGCTTGGAACGGCAAAGGCGTTAATGCTCAAACCGGTGGTTTAGTGACCACGCGATGACGTGGTTTGAACCGAAATTCAAGCGGCTACCTATTTTCTGTAACGCTGAGAGGCCCATGTTACGTGCCCTTTAGGTCGAGAGGCGAATAATCAAAACAGCGAAGATTTCTTCTCAGGTGCTGCGCTCTAACGACCAAAGGGTGTGATTATGCTTTGGTTAATCCGATGGGCGGTTCGTTGCTTGAACGCTTCGCTTTGTAAGCATGAGGGTCATCAAATCGCATATTGCAAGCCCAAAAGCCATGGAGTTTCGCAAATCGAGACTACAACGAGATTCATCGCCACTCGCCATGCTATATGCCCCAGATGGTAAATGTACCAAACGAGACAAATATGGCGGTTGACACAAGCGCATGCTGGGCAGGGGAGCTAAGCTGCATATGCCGTTTGGGAAAAATTAAGTCAAAATACCGCGCCTATAATTTGAAAGATTTTACAACAGACATCACCCAATGATGGCGATAGCGTCTAACTTAATATTCATGCTTTTATATATTTTATGGCGTGAATGTTGCTAGTAATTCTTTGGCCAAAAATACTTAAGTCAAAGAGCAAGCTGTGCGTAAACGAAATGTTAAAGAGATATTACTTGTTATAGCTGTGGCCGGAGTCACAGTGACGGGTGCAGTTAAAGCGGCTGTTGTGGATGGCATCGTGAGCCAAGGTGAATATGCAGGGAGTAATGCAGAAACGCTATTACTAGGCTTCGCATCAGATGCAGGGCGAGCTAATGCCGAGATTCAGGGATCTTTCAGTTACAAAATAGAAGGCGAACTCATTTATGCAGCTTTGTCTTCGCCGACTGATTTCACAAATAATGTGTACGGTGCGCCCTCCGAGGTGGATGGTTCTGGTTGGGATGGTAGCGGCAAGCAAGACGATGCCGGTAGGCCTTTTGATAATTTACTTGGTAGTGAGAGGCTTCTCTTTGGTTTGGATACAGACAATGATGGCAAAAACGACATCAGCGTGGTCATTGATCTGCTTGCAAAAAATACTGATAGTGGTTACGACAAGCTTGATTTAGAAGGAAGCGACAAGGGCTTTGACGGCGGTGATATCAACAACAAAGTTTACACACGAGGGGCAGAAGACTCGACTCAGAATACGTATCGAGCTGTTTTTGGTGAGCACGATGGTGCTGTGTTGCAAGATGTTGCGAGTTCCCTCGAATACAATTTGAGCAGACACTGCGGTGACATCACTGATTCTCCTGATTTTACAAGTCTTTCGCTGGGCGCAGGTTGCAGTGAAGTTTTGACGTTTGAGTGGAGCATGGCGGCTGATCAATTCGTAAATTTCAGCGCAAGCAGTATTTTAGCGCCACTCGTGCACGCGTCTCCGTCGAAAGTCCACAAGAACAGAATGTTTAGGCCGGATTGTTTGGCGGACGATAGTTGCGTATATGTTGATCGAGGCGATCCGCCTACCGGGGTGCCGGAGCCGGGAAATCTTGTTTTGATGCTCGTAGGGCTGGCTGGAATAGGTTGGTTGCATCGACGGAAACTTAAAGCATCAAAAAGGGTCGACTAGCAGGTTTGCGCGCATATTATTCGAGCTCTATGTCGCGCGGTGCTGCCGTTTGAGGGCGACTTGTTTCATCAAGACCAGAATAACAATCGTGAATGATTAGATTATTTGCAAGCAAAGCTCTGAACACATAGGCTTCACCCTATGAATAAATCTAATCCTAAAACATCGTCGGACAACTACGATGTGGTTGTTGTTGGCGCCGGGTTTTCCGGTATGTATCTGGTCAAAAAACTGAGGGATCTCGGTTTGAATTTTGTCATCCTCGAACAGGGAGGTGACGTCGGTGGAACTTGGTACTGGAATCGTTATCCCGGTGCTCGATGTGACATCCCTACGGTTGAGTACTCCTATAGTTTCGACAAGGAGCTCGAGCAAAGTTGGGACTGGCAAGAGCTGATGGCGGCGCAGCCTGAAATCCTGACCTACGCTAATCAAGTGGCAGACAATTACGATTTACGGGACGCTATGCGTTTTAACACGCGGGTAGCCAGCGCCGACTTCGACGAAAATGAGAATAGCTGGACAGTCGTTACCGACACCGGCGATGAATACCTAGCTCGATATTTCATCATGGCAACCGGATGTCTGTCTGTGCCTAACTGGCCAGATATCGAGGGGCGTGAAGACTACGCTGGCCGCACAATTCACACTGGGCTATGGCCGCATGAGAAAGTGGACTTTACCGGGTTGCGAGTTGGCATTATTGGTACTGGGTCTTCAGCGGTGCAATCAATCCCAGAGATTGCCGCAACGGCGAAACAACTGAAGGTATTCCAGCGGACGCCCGTCTACACATTTCCAGCGGGTAATCATGCTTTAGATGATGATTTTCGCGCTGACATCAAGGCACGCTACGAAGATATTCGTGAAACTCAGCGTGGGTCCCTTGGTGGTATGGCAATGTTTGGTGTAATGGGGCGTCTGCAGGAAGTCGGCACTGAAAAGATTGCGGATTGTTCAGAAGAAGAGCGCGAACAACGTCTCGTCGAAGAGGGACTTCCTTCATTGCGCCGATATGCCGACGTTGGCCTTGATCTTGAAGCCAATGAAATGGCCTGCGATCTTTATCGGCGTCACATTGCGGATATTATCGATGATCCGGAAACGGCAAAGGCGTTAATGCCTCGTGGTTATCCTATGGGTTGCAAACGACAGGTTGTTGATATTGGTTACTACGAAGCTTTCAACAGAGATAACGTCAGCCTGATTGATCTGCGCGAGGACCCAATTGAGCGGATCAATGAATCCGGGGTCTGCACGGCCGGTGGGCAACATGATGTTGATGTACTGATATATGCGACCGGGTTTGACGCGATGACCGGAGCAATTAACAACGTGAGTATCACCGGGCGATCCGGTACGAAATTGAAAGACAAGTGGGAAAATGGACCCCGTAGTTACCTAGGATTGCAGATTGCAGGTTTCCCTAATTTATTTACGGTCACAGGGCCTGGTAGCCCTTCGGTTTTGTCCAATATGCTGGTTTCCATAGAGCAACATTGCGATTGGATTACGGACTGTATTCATCATTTGAACAGTAATGGTTTGAATACCATCGAGGCAGAGCAGCAAGCTGAAGATCAGTGGGTTAAGCATGTTTTTGAAGTGGCTGATGGCACGATGCTAACGGCACCTAGTTGCAGTTCATGGTACCTTGGCGTCAACATTCCCGGTAAACCGAGGGTCTTTATGCCTTATGTTGGTGGCGTTGGGAATTACCGAGCGAAATGTAGCAGTGTCGCTGCGAATGGTTACGAAGGCTTCAAGTTAGGTTGAAGCGCTGTTATCAACTAAGTGCCTGAAACCCCTGTATCAGCAGCTTTCGTTTATTAACGCTTGTCTATGATACTGTGCTCTTTGCCAAAAAAAATAGTTGAACGAGGCATGTCAATGAATGTGTGCTCATCTTCAATAAACGCTGCGTTAGCCGTTTTTGCTTCTTCTGTTCTTGGTGCGTTACCGCGATCAATCCATGCCTCGGCATGTCCCAAATAAGAATCTACCTGTGTGCCTCTGGCTGTTTGAATGGCTAAATCTAATGGTGAGTTAGCGCGGTGTACCTGGCGATAGCACAATGTGCCTGTGGCTTGGCCGTGTGAGCGTACAATAGGCCCGTGATGCGTTAACCAGTAATGTCTTGCATCTGCTTCGTCGATTTGGTTTTGGTGACGAAGTGGAAAGAATACGCGTACGACATTACTCTTGGGCTTAGCCATCACATTTTCAGGGCTCGGGTTTATCTGGGGGTACTCGTAGGCGAACCAGAGTGGCGAATTTGGCAGATCGATGAATTTAGCTTCATCTTCTAAAAGTGCAGCGCCGGCTTTCTGTGCGGCTTCATTCTGACGAAGATTTACGGTTAGGTCCGCCTCGCTAGCCCACCATAATTCTGCAACCCCATCATATTCCGGTTCCATATCGCCACGTGCTTTCTGTGCTGCGGCATTTGCCGGGTCTGTAAGGGTATGTGTTTGAACATAGCGCAGAATATCGAGGTCGGAGGCAAAACTCGCGACAAGCGGTGCGTGTTTGTTCAACCAATAGTCCTGAAACTCAGCCCGACTAAGCGTCGGCTTTCTTCGCAGTGCGAATACCAATCTGATCATCTTGTTTACCTAATACGAGGGGTTCTGCTTCTTTAGTAAGGATCAAGGAATTTTATTTCCACTGATGTCTTGAGTGATAACGCGAGAAAACCACACTTTCCAAAGTTTGGTCAAGTAGTGAAAATTTCTGAGTTCGGGCCAGACTAAGTATGTCTAGGTACGCTCATCTTCACGATGAGCGTTGACCAGGATTGGCTCGAACAAAGTTGATTGCGGCAGATTGTAAGTAAGCTTGGCTTAAAGAGCCCGCAAATAATGTAAGTCTTTTGTCTGTTTTCTTGGGCTGATAGTTTTTGTCAGTTTGTTCTTTTGTCGCAGAATTATGGAAAAAAGAGCAAAAGAGCGGATAATTATCAGCTAGGGAGTTACACCAGCGTAAGCGAGATACTTTTCCAAAACGCGACATTGTTGGTGACCAGCGACTCAGGCGTTATTTTAAAGCGAGGGATTGACGAAAAGATGGCTAAATATGAAATTACGGTAAATGCTGAAAAAAAAATAGTTGAAGCGAATCCGGATATGCCTCTGTTGTGGGTACTGCGCGATAAACTAAAGTTAACCGGTACTAAATATGGTTGTGGCATCGCGCAGTGTGGGGCTTGCACCGTGCATGTAGAGGGCGTGCCTGTACGCTCCTGTATGTTGCCTATCTCAGCTGTTTCAGGGTCGGTCACGACTATTGAAGGTCTGGCCAACGGCGGCAACTTACACCCTTTGCAAACTGCTTGGATAGACCATGATGTTCCACAATGTGGCTATTGTCAGTCAGGCCAGATCATGAGCGCCGCAGCGCTACTAGAGAATAACCGAGCGCCGACAGACAACGATATCGATGAGGCGTTAGCTGGAAATTATTGTCGCTGCGGAACCTACATTAGAATCCGCGCGGCTGTTCATTCCGCAGCTTTATATTATCGTGCTGACGAGCAGACTGATACGCACGTTATTGATACCAAAAATGGAGGTGCCAGCTAATGACAATCAACAAATTAGGCCGTCGAAACTTCCTAAAAGCTTCTGCCCTCGCTGGCGGTGGCTTGATGCTGGAATTCAATTTCGTATCAATGATTAGCGCTGAGGAACTAGGCACTCTCGTTGGATCAAAAGAGCTTAACGTGTTCGTGCAAATTGCCTCCGATGGAAAGATCACCATTTATTCTGCAACGCCGGAGATGGGTCAGGGCGTCAAAACAGCGCTGCCAATGATCATTGCTGAAGAAATGGGCGCGAAATGGACTGATGTTGAAGTGATTGACGCACCACTTGATGCTGACAAATTTGGATCTCAGGGAGCAGGTGGGTCCACCTCCATTCCCGAAAACTTCGATACGATGCGGAAAATGGGTGCTTCCGCCCGTGAAATGTTGATTGGCGCAGCTTCAGAAACCATGGAAGTAGATAGAGAGGAACTCGAAGCCAGAGATAGCATCGTGGTCCACAGCTCAGGCGAGAGTTTGACTTTCGGACAACTCGCTGCGCTTGCGGTCAAGCAGCCGTTGCCTGATCCAGAAATGCTATCGTTCAAAGATCCACGCTCGTACACAATTATTGGCACAACCGTAGGCGGCGTGGACAACCTCGTTATCGTGACGGGCCAATCTCAGTTCGGTATTGATGTCGACATTCCTAGTATGCAATACGCCTCTTATACTCGGTGTCCCAGAATAGGTGGTGTAGCTATCAGCTTTAATGAGGCTGAAATCATAAAACTGCCCGGCATTACCCAGACTTTTATCCTTGCGCCTAACGACAGAGCTGATATTGCACCAGGATCTTTTGGGGAGGGTGTGCAAGGGGGCGTCGCGATTGTGGGTGAAGATACCTGGTCGGTGATGAATGCCAAGTCGAAGCTTGAGATCGAGTGGGATGAATCGGCCGCTTCCCACGACGACTGGGAACGAATGATTTTAAAGGCACAGCAAATTGCCGAAAAAGGAGATGGAGAAATCACCCTTAAAGGTGCCAATGTTGATCCGGCAATGGCAGACATTAATAACAAGACACTGGAATCTTTTTATCAGTTTCCATATGTTGCGCATGTTTGTATGGAACCCATGAACTGCACTGCTCACTTTAAAAAAGGAAGCGGAAGCCAGCCTGACGCGATGGAGCTTTGGATCCCGAGTCAGTATCCAGGGGATGTTAAAGACATTGCAGAAAATATATTTGGGGTCAAAAAAGAAAACGTTAAGGTCAACCCTACCAGAATGGGTGGCGGCTTTGGTCGTCGAGGTATACACGATTTTGCCTCAGAAGCGATGGCTATTTCACACCATTCAGGCTTGCCTGTGAAGCTGACTTGGACCAGAACCGATGATATCCACAATGATTTTTTTAGAGTCGGCGGTTTCCAGAATATGAAAGCAGCGATCAATGAAAATGGCGAGCTTGCGGCGTGGAATCAACATTACATTGGCTTCGCTAAGGAAGGTAAGCCTGTTTCCGGTTCCGGGCTTGGGGGTAACGAGTTTTCGATGGTCGCGCTAGACAATGCGCGGGTCAGCCAGACGATGATGCCGGTCCAAACCCCGTGTGGTTTCTGGCGGGCGCCTGGGGCAAATACGAATGCTTTTGTTGAGCAAAGTTTTCTTCATGAACTCGCCGTGCTCGCTGACAAAGACCATGTCGAGTTCTTGCTGGAGCTCATGGGGTCAAGACGCTGGATTGATGATGGCAATGTAAATGCTCTTAATACAGGTCGCGCGATCGATGTTATCAAACGCGCTGCTGAAGCATCAGGTTGGGGCAGGTCAATGCCCGTCGGCACAGGACTCGGCTTTTCTTTCTACTTCTGCCACGCGGCCCATGTTGCCGAAGTTGCGGAGGTATCTGTTGATGAAAATCGCAATCTTAGAGTCCATAAAGTGACCGTGGCCGTTGATGTAGGTCCGATTATTAATATGAGTGGAGCGATAAGCCAGGTGCAAGGTTCTGTGATCGATGGTCTCAGCACCATGGCGATGCAGCAGATCACGATGAAAGATGGCATTATTCAGCAGGATAATTTTGACACTTATCCCGTGATGAGAATCGCAGCGACGCCTGAAGTGAACGTCCACTTCATTCAGAGCGATAATAGATCAACCGGATTAGGTGAGCCTGCATTGCCGCCGCTCGCGCCGGCGGTCACCAATGCCATTTTTGCGGCAACAGGGACAAGAGTGCGGTCAATGCCCCTGAGTGAACAGGGCTTTAAATTGGTCTAGAAAAACAGCCTAAAACGAACAAAATTACATCGCTAGACGAAGAGCTTTCCTAACTAAAAAGGATGCGGCGCAGATCCTGGTGAACGCAAACTAAAATCGCACTTTACGTTAGAAAGAAACGAGGAGATATTGATACGATGGAAAAAGTTGCCGACGGGTTTAACCTGATCGAAGGACCTGTTTGGGATAACAAGCGGGGCCTTATTTTCTCTGATGCTGTTGATGGTGGCGTATATGCTTTATCTAATACTGGCGATGTCACCGTGGTTCTTGAGCACAGAAAGGGGATAGGCGGTATTGCTAGACATGAGCAGCAAGGTCTCGTCGTTTCTGGTCGAAACATAGCGTTTAAACCTTTTGGTGGTGGTGAGACCAATATCCTGCTTGATCGCGATACCACAGCGGGTGTTGTTGGTTTTAACGACCTGACAACGGATAACAGTGGCAGAATTTACGCCGGTTCTTTGTCCTCAAGTCCCCTAGTGGCAGGTGAGCGGACCGCCGCAACGGGTAATTTGTACCTCATTGATCTCGACGGCAGTTCGAGGATAGTGGCCGAAGATATCAGACTGAATAACGGGCTGGCGTTCTCCCCGGATGGCGCAACGCTATATCACTCAGATTCCATCAGAAGAACGGTTTATCAGTATGCAGTCGAAGACGAAGGAACACTGGGAGAAAAGCGAGTTTTTGCCAAAGTCGACACGGGCGGGCCGGATGGTTTAGTCGTGTCTGCCGATGGCAGAGTGTGGGTAGCGCTGGCGGGTGGGGGACACGGTGTGAGCGTGTTTAATCCTGATGGTTCTGCATCCCATTTCATTGAAATTCCTCAGCCCATGTGCACCAGCGTTTGTTTTGGTGGGGAAGATCTGCGTATGCTATTTATCGTATCTGGGTCAGAGGGTATGGGTACGGACAAAGCAGGAGCGGTATATTGCACAAGAACAGATGTCCCAGGTCTTATGGTTCCTTTGGCAAGGGTCAGCCTAAGGTAGTGGAGAAATTTGCCGCCCTAGAGAACCTTCAAAGGTCTATCATCTCAATAACTGTTTTCTGATACCTCACTACAATTCGTCTGTTTTTTAAAAACCAGCAATTGATTATTGGCTGGCATCTCGAGGTCATGTAACAACGACAATGCGTTACGTTCGGCGAGAGCAACGACGACCTCGATGTCTCGAACTCCGCTGAGAGGGTTGTTATTTTTTAGCCACAGATCAAAGTTGGCGTTTGATTCAGAGGTAAATTTTTTCTTGTATTTGAAGGGGCCATAGAGGCAGCACAGGCCGCCTGCTTTCAAAATCTTTCCGACACCGGCAAAAAATGGTGCCATTAGCTTGTCCGGCATGATGTGCAAAACGTTCGCTGAGTAAGCGTAGTCATAGCTAGCATCCGGCCACTGTTCCTGCACATCCAAATAAATAGGTAATAATACATTTTGGGCTCCGGCAGCAGCGATATTTGCGAGCAATCCAGAGAAATACTCGCCTTGATCGGCGGGTTGCCAGGTGAGGTGAGGTAAGTGCTTCGAAAATGCCAGCGCGTGCTGTCCTGAACCACTGCCGATTTCTAACACTACACCTTCGCGATCAAATACTATCGTTAGCTGTTCCATGATAGGCGCTCGATTGTTTTCAGCCGCTTGGGAATAATTCTGAATCGTCATTTAGTAGCGCTCCGCTTTTGTATTTTCAATGGCATATTTTCTTGCACCCTAATTGCTCAAACGGTTATTGAAAAGCATCTTTGTTGTGCAATGCAAATCCTATATCCGTATTCAAAGCCGACTAAACGCTACAGGAAGTGCATAAACCCGCAGTCATCTAGGTTGGCACCACATTTGCAACATCTCTCCCGAGCACGGAAGGAAAATCAGCGATGCTCTAACATAGTAAATCGATATACCGGAGAGAGATATGAAATACCAAGCTACCAATCCAGAATTCAGCGGACCCCATCCCTTTCAAACTCAGACGTGGGCCAAACTCGTTCGCCGAATGTTTCGGCGTAAAGAGTATCTCAGGTGGTCTGATAAATACTGCCATCCGTTAACTGTTTTCGGCAGTGACAATTTATCCAGGATTCAGGGCCCGGCAATTTTCGTACCTAACCATCAGAGCCACATGGATACGCCTGTGATCATGTCTGCGCTGCCAACTGAAATTCAAGACAACCTGTTCTTTGGTGCAGCTGCTGATCGCTGGTTCGTGAAAGGCAAAGAGAAGCTAATTCTTCAGCCTTGGTATCAGTCCCTTGCTCTGGGCAATTTTCCTATCATCAGAGGTGGTGGGTCAAAATCTCTGGACTATGCTAAAACGTTGCTGGACAAAGAAAAACACATATGTATTTTTC
>Ga0213868_10004678_pt1 | contig 12487 bp, 26 predicted proteins | sample PICome_9_FD_160087 | JGI IMG/M metagenome (GOLD analysis project Ga0213868, IMG submission 160087) | Coastal seawater microbial communities near Pivers Island, North Carolina, United States - PICO127 | ecosystem: Environmental > Aquatic > Marine > Coastal | place: USA: North Carolina...
GGTTAATGGGTGTTATAGCTCAAGACTTATTAGAAGATGATATTTTAAAACTAGCAGTCTATGACCATGAAGATTTTAAACTGCAAGACGATGATCCTTTAAAAAATACTTATGCAGTTAGATACAATCATTTAACAGCAATACTTATTGAAGCTGTAAAAGAACAACAACAACAAATAGATACATTAAAAACAGAGATAGAAAATATAAAGAAAACTAAATAATTACATTTATAATTAAAACATATTATGTATAATTTAATTTTATAAAATAAAAGAGGAAATAATGCCAAGAGTCACAGTGCAATCACTTCAAGGAGAGCTTGATAAGCATGAAGTTCAATGCAGTGAAAGATGGACTCAAAATTGGCATAGACTAAAAAAGATAGAAGATCAGGTTAAAGACTTAGACGGAAAAACTGAGCTTAAACTGAATCAAATCGATTGGTCTATTAAAGGTGGACTAGGTGCAGTGATATTAATACTATTATCTGGCATTATCACCTTGATTATTAAATTATGAGTATTATAAAAATAGCCGAAGTAGCAAACAATGTTTTGGATAAATTTGTCCAAGATAAAGATTTAAAAGAACAACTATCACATGACCTACAAAAAGAACTTATATCTTTGGATAAAGCACAAATTGCTCTTAACTCTGAAGAAGCGAAGAACGGGAACTGGTTTGTATCAGCAGCCAGACCATCTATACTTTGGATTTGTTCATTTTCTTTGGGCGTACATTATTGTTTACTGCCTATCGCAACTTGGATAGCTGTTGTAAGTGGTGTTGATTTACAATTAGAAGCTCTTGAGTTTGATTTTTCACAACTTACAACAATTCTTCTGTCTTTACTCGGCATGTCTTCACTTAGGACATTTGAGAAAACCAAAGGCGTTCATTCAAAATAATATGTACGACAACATTAAAGAAATGTTAATCAAGAATGAGGGATTAGTTCTTCATGTTTATAAATGCAAAAATAATTTTTTAAGTTTGGGCGTGGGTAGAAATCTTGATGCTAATGGTATATCAGAAGATGAAGCTATGTATCTCCTAGAAAATGATATTGAAAGAGTTATAGCTAACTTAGATAAAGTTTGGGGTGTATGGAGAGAATTTCCAATACCAGCCCAAGAGGTTTGTATAGACTGCACATTTCAAATGGGAATCACAGGATGGATGAACTTTAGAAGAACAAGAGCCTTAATGGAAATGGGTTGCTTTCTTGAAGCCTCTGAAGAAATTTTACGAAGCAAATATGCTACAAAAGACACTCCTAATCGCGCAGCTAGAAACTCAAGAAAACTAGCCTTATGTCATAATGCCAAAAAAAACATCAGATCAACACCAAGCTAATTCAAGACTTGGAGCTTTAGGAGAATCACTGGTTCAAACATTTCTGCTTGAGTATGCAGACTTTTGTTTTCCTACTCAAGAGAAGCACCCAGCAGACCTATGTATGGAACTAAATAATTCGATGTACACAATACAAGTAAAGAGCAGGCGAGCTACTAAAGAAAAGAAGTTTGTCTTTGCTGCTGAGAACTCAAGATCAATGTCTGATACTTACAAGAATTATAGTTGCGACATATTAGCTTTTGTATTTTTCTTTGATGACCAAAAAAGAATTATGTTTAAAGCAAATATTTCTTCGCAAAATTACTTTACCTTTGATAAGAAAATCATCACGAACACTATGGAACTAGATTCACTTCAAGAAACTCTTGATGCACTTAATTCTGTTCCTGTCCTAAACTCTATAATTTAATCCTTGCATTGTATATAAATATCTTTTAATATATATTTATATTAAACAACAGAGGGAGTTAATGAGCAAAAGAAAACCAATTAGTGAATTTATTAAACATAATAAATTAGCAATAGTATACAAAGCAGAAAATGGTTATGAGGTTGATCTATACGAAGATGACATCTTTTTAGAAACTAGAGAAGCACACGAACATAACGAAATATATGCATCAAGCATAGCTGAGAACTGGTGTACTGATATTTTAATATTAGGAGAATAAAAATGATTGAGCAAATACAAGCATTAGTATTATTAAGCGTAGTAGCTTATTTGTGTTATGCGATAGCCTTGGTTATAAAAAATAGGAATGACAAATAATGAATGTAACATTTAATTTAATGGGCGGTGGTGAACTAAACATACCATCAAGAGCAATAAGTGGCTTTTACAAAGACCAGTACACTAGCGAGGTAATAGTTGAAGTCAATGGTGACGAATATAAGGTTAGAGATTCACTTGATGAAGTTAGATATCTTTTAGGATTAGCGACATGAAAATAGAATCACTAAAGAACTTTGCGTCAGAGCAAATAGGACAAGCACTTATCTACAAAGATATACCTAATGAAGATTATCATGCTGGCGTAGGTATAAGCAGTAGTTATATTAGAAGATTTGGTCAGAGTCAGCTTCATGCAATAGAACACAAACAGGAAAGCTCTCCTAATCTTAAATTTGGAACTGCATCACATGCATTAATAGTAGAAGGTCAAGATGCCTTTGATAAAGAAGTCAGGGTGCTTACAGGCTCACCATATGCAAAAGCATACAAAGAAGAGAAGGCTGAGTATGAAGAGCAGGGTTTTATAGTATTAAAAGAGTCTGAAGTAGAAATAATAGAAGGCATGAAAGCAAATATGATTTATGAAGGTAACGCATATCTTAATGCTAAAGGCAAAGTAGCAGAAGCAAGTATCTACTGGTATGAAGATGATATTCTGTGTAAGTGTAGACCTGACATGATATGTCCACCTTTAAATGAGCCTAACTCTGACAACAAAATAGTCATAGTAGATTATAAGACAACTATATCTTGCGAGCCTTTTGCATTTAACAAGTCAGTTAAGAAGTATGGCTATGATATGCAAGCAGCTTGGTATAGAAGAGGGTTATTAATGGCTGGCTATGATGTAGAAGATTTTATATTTATAGCTCAGGAGAAAGTACATCCTTATGCTTCTAAAGTATTTAGGATCACAAAAGAACAAATAGATTTTGGTTGGTCAATGATGGAAAGCTATCTAAATGACTATAAGGAATACCAGAAAGGTAAACCTTTAAGTATTTACAATAGTCCTAATGTTGTTGATTTGGTTTTATAGTAAGGGCAAATAAGATAATGAGAGTATTTAGATTTATGGAGAGTTTATCCTTTGCCCTTAATAACAGTATAAGGTTTTTAACCAAATATGTAATAAAGTCTTTGCTTTATTATCGAATTAATTTTAATATAAATATGGAGAGTCAGAATGAACGACAAAACTAAAAAAGCACTTTGGATATCAGAAGATTTACACAAAGAGATCAAGATATTCGCAATTAAAAATAACATGAATATAGAATCAGCTACACAGATGATACTAAAGCTAGGCATGGTTTCTTATAAGGAAAATAAGAATGGGTCAAAATAGCAAAGCAGTAGAAAAGCGTAGAGAAGAACTAAAAGCTGAAAAGCTAGACAGAACAATTGAACATTACTACTTCCAAAAAGGAGCAGGCAAACATTACAGAGAAATAAAATATGCAAGCGGTAGAGTTGTAAGGACTGATTTTGATGCTTGATTGGATTTTATATTTGATTGGTGCAGTATTTGGATTAGTGGCAATAGGAGCTGTAATTAGTGTTATAGCCTTTATATGGATGATTAAAGAGTTAGATTAATGGTAAACAGCAGAAACAAGGGTGCAGCGTTTGAGAGGGTTATAGTTAATAAGATTAATACAATACTTGAATCTAAAGGAATAGATACAAGAGTAAAAAGAAACTTAGATCAATACCAAACAAAGGGCATGGCCGATGTTTACTGGGATAAGTTTGCTATAGAATGTAAAAGATATAAAAACAATGGCAAAAAGACTGTTTACAAGAATGAATGGTGGAAGCAAGCAGTAGAGAGTGCTGGTGATAATTTAATTCCAATTTTAATTTATAAATATGATCGCAGAGACATAATGTGTGTCTTGCCTTTGTTTTTAGTGACTAGTGTTAAAAAACCTAATTGGCAATGTACTTATATGTGTCCATTGTCAGAAATATGCGAAAGGCTAGATGAAATCATACAAAAAGCAAATGGATTTGAATAGTTATCTTTTACAAGAGGGTTTTGAAGAGTTTTGTAGGGAATCCTATGAAAGAATCTCATTAGCGTGTGAAATGTTACACATAGTTAATGATGAGGATTATGAAAGTTTCAAGGAAAGGTGTTACAGCCAACTTGAAACTGATTACTTAAACAGTATCGAATTAACGATACATTAATATGGAGAATATATGGATATACTAGGCGGAATGTCAAGTTCCAATGAGGGTCAGCAAGTTTATCTTGCTTTTAAAACTATGCAGCAACAGTTTTTTGCTAATGGTGAAACACCAGTTGAGTTTCAATATTTACAGCTTGATCCTGCAACATTCAAATCTGGATGGGGTAGATATACAAAAGCTGAAGGGTTTGAATATCACTGGGACGATAAGTTTGGGGTCGTAAGTCCTAAACCAGCAGACGACTACAAAAGAGCATTTAGTGCTTGGGTCTTTCCGCAAGGCGCACAACACGCTTATTTGTGGCAGAGATTTACTTATGCTGAGTCAAGTGCATTTAACAACATACTAGGTAGCTTCTGGAATCAAATGGATTCTAGTTCAGCTAACTTGCCAGTTGTAAAGTACGAAGGCTCTAAACCTATACAAGTAGGAATGGGTAACTCTTCAGAGCTATCATTTAGCTTTGCAAAGTTTGCACCTAGAAGTGCTGAGTTTGTCATACCTAGTTGGTACACAGATGAAGAGAAGCCAGTGGAGGATACATTTAAAAGTCCTAATGATGGTCTTGCTGATAAAGTGCAGGAGATGGTTGAAAAGAATGAATTATCTGATGATGATATTCCTTTCTGATGCATTCAGTAGACTGGATAAGAATTGCGCCTGACGTTGCAAAGCAACTACTAGGAGAACCCACTAAAACCTCATCTAACGAGCTTAGATGGGGTAGTAAGGGGTCAATGGCTCTAAATCTATCAGAGGGTACTTTTTACGATCACGAAGAAGGAGTCGGTGGGGGAGTAATAGATTTAATTAAACATCTAAATCAAGATGTCAACACAGTTTTAAAGCAGTATGGTTATGACTTAGCATTGCATTCTAATGACTCCTTATTAAGTGGTTTTGATACCCCTAAAAATAAAACCACAAGCAATGCTAGGTCATTCTCTAGGGAAAAAATGGTTGAGCTTTATAGAACAGCAGAAGTAAAACTAAAATATGCAGATAATTTTATGGTATTGCGTCATGCAAATTTACCAATGAAATACGCACCTTTTAGTCTTAATGATGACGGCACATGGTCTATGAAGCGACCAGAGGGCAAATTACCTATTTATTTTACAAATAAGCATGAAGACAAGCCGATCATAATAAATGAGGGTGAGAAGGCTCTAAGAGGCTGTGAGGCAATATATGAAGGTGATAGTGCTACATGGCATGGTGGAGTTAATAGTTGGGAGAAAGCAGATTGGAGTCCTATATTTGGAAGAGATGTATGGATATGGCCAGATAATGATGAGGCTGGTCTAAAATGTGCTGAAGGATTACATAAGTATTTAAAAAAGAATGGTTGTAGCGTAAGTATTATAAAACCACCAGCAGAATTTGCAGATAAAGATGATTTGTATGATGCGTTAGAATCTGGTTATTTTAAAAATTCGCAAGCATTAGAAGATTATGCAGCTGAAAATAAAATATATGTTGGCGGTAATGAATTTGAGTTTCTTTCATACGATGAAATGGCAGCTAATGACAGACCGCCAGAGTGGTTAATAGATAAGATTGCAGAAAAAGAGACTGTAGTTTCTATATATGCTGAACCTAAGGCGGGTAAGAGCTTTGTAGGTATATCTATGATGCTTTCTATTGCTACAGGCACAGAATGGTATGGATATAACACAGAAGAATCAGGTGTTTTATATTTTTGTGGTGAGGGTGAGAAATCTATATTTAAGCGTATTTTAGCTTGGGAAGACCATTTTGAAACATCGTTAAAGGGTAAAAAATTTAGAGTTAGTAATAGGCCTGCAAGAATATTAGACGATGAAGATTATGAAGATGTATTAGCAAAAGCACATCAAGCTAAAAAAGAATTTGGCAAATTAGGTTTAATAGTTGTGGACACCCTTCAGAGAAACTTTGGTTCTGGCGACGAGAACAGCACGTCAGACATGAATCTTTTTATACAAAGGATAGATAGATTAAAGTTTGAGACTGGTGCTTGCATAATGTTAATTCATCATACTGGTCATGCTGGTAGTAAATCTAATGGGATCAGAAGAGGTAGGGGTTCAAGTGTGTTACCTGCTTCTGTTGATTCTGAGTTTTATATTGAAAGAAAAGATGAAGATAACACTGGCGGTGTATTAGGTTTAGAAGAAAAGGTTATGTATGTAAAGATGAGCCAAACACTAAATAAAGAAGATATGAATATGCCCTCTATTAACTTTAGAATGGATACTGTAAAGAATCTAGGTAAAAGCAAAGATAAAAAGTCTGCTGTTTTAGTTAAGGTTGAAGATAATGAAATGCCTATACAAAATACAGATAAGGTCATTAGTGCTAAACAACAGAAAGTATTAGATGCTTTAAAAGATTGTGCAAGAATAGACAATCCAGAAAATCCTCAAGATCAGTTATATATGCCTGCTGATTTAGAAGGAAGAATAATGGATGGTAAGAATCCAATGAAAAAAGAAGCCATAGCTGACAGATTAAAAGAATTAGTCAATAAAAGTTTAGTAAAACATATATCCCATGTAGGATATCAGCACATAGAATATGGTGGATTACAGTCAAATTTCAAATGATTAGTTTGGGTGTTAGTTTGGGTGTAGCTTGGGTATTTTTGGGTGTATTTGGGTGTAAATCATTAAATATTTTGGGTGGGGTGGGGTGTGTTCCTTTAGGAACACCCAAACACCCAAATTATGATCGCCCACTTTAGGTGTTAAATTATGAAAACATATATACAAGAAACTTTAGAAGATAAATTAAAAGAATTAAGAATCTATGAATTAGAGACTCGTGTTAAGTGGGGACATAGAAAACGTATCTTTAAAATGACAGGTGTAGATTTTGAGATAAAGTTTTGTAGAGCAGAGCAACTGTTAAAAGATTCTTTACGATCTGATCCACTAAAAAAGCAAATTACTATGGTTGATATGATGATAAGAGCTTATGAGCAGTTAAATATCAAATGCGAAAAAAGTGGCTACATTATGATTCAGCCTAATTGTAAATGTTTTAACTTTGATAAAAAGACAGCTCTTGTTTGTGATACGGATGACGAGAAAGGAATATTAGAGCAAATACATAAAAAAGAAAAAGATATTATGATATTTAGCATAGAAGAATTATTAAGATGTATTCCACAAGATTTTATGCGAGCAAAAGAACTATTAAGCAAATTAGATAAATCTGTAAATATACAAAGAGTTGATTATGTTTAATCCGTATAAAATACCAACTCCATCAATAATATCTTTTTCAGGTGGTAGAACATCAGGTTATATGTTGCATAAAATTTTAGATGCCTATAATGGGGTTTTGCCTGATGATATTTATGTTGCTTTTGCAAATACAGGGAAGGAAGCACCTGAAACATTAGATTTTGTAAAAGATGTTGGGGATAAATGGGATATAAAGATATATTGGTTAGAGCATTACTTTGGAGATGAAAAACCCATACATAGGACAAGAGAGGTTACATACGGAACTGCATCAAGAAATGGTGAGCCGTTTGAAAGATTGGTAGAACAAAGAGGAAAGCTACCAAACGCTGTTAATAGATTCTGTAGCTCAGAGCTTAAAATAAAAGTTCTTTACAGGTTTATGCAAGCTAAAGGTTACAAAACGTGGGATAACATACTTGGTCTTAGATATGATGAGCCTAGAAGAGCTATATCTGCTAGAAATGCTGATTATCAAAAATGGTCTAATTTAGTGCCTTTATATCAAGCAAAAGTAACTAAAGAAGATATATACAATTTTTGGAATAAGCAAAACTTTGACTTAAATTTGTCTAATCTAAATGGTAAAACTCCTGCTGGTAATTGTGATTTATGTTTTTTAAAAGGAAAGAAAACACTTACCTCTATACTAAAAGAAAGACCTGATATGGCAGATTGGTGGATTACCCAAGAGGAAAAATTTAATACTGAAAAACATATAGAACACAAAACAAATAGATTTATTAAAGATATTAGTTATATAGAGCTAGTAGACTTATCAAAAACAAATAAAGATTTATTTGATGATGAGCAAATGACCTGTTTCTGTCATGACTAAATGGCATGGTGGTAAGGGGTCTAGTCGTAGGCCAGAAGATAAGAAAAAGATTGATGATAACTGGGATAAGATATTTAAAAAGAAAAAGGAGAAGAAAAAAAATGAGTAAGAATAAAATTGATTTAGTAAACGCACCACCACACTACCGACAGGGCTCTATTGAATGTATAGACGGGATCAAGGCAGCACTAACACAAGAGGAATATAAAGGCTTTTTAAAAGGTGCAGCGCTGCAGTATTTATGGCGTGAATCATACAAAGACGCAAATATTCAGGATTGTAAGAAATCTGTATGGTATATTAATAAATTAATAGAACATTACGAGAACTTATAATTAAGGCAAATTTAGTATTAAGGCAAATTTAGTATGAGAATAACAGTAAAAGACAATCTAAAAGATGTAAGAAAACAATTAGACAAAGATTTAAACAAAAGAGATTTTAATAAGATTATGGCAAGAGCCATGAACTATACAGGAGAAAGGGTTGTAAATGCTGAAAGATCACATCTTAACGATAAATTAGACAATCCAAGACCACAAACTGTACAGTCTGTTGTTATATCTAACTTTGCTAAACCTAAAAGTAATAGATTAGCTACAAGAGTTATTGTTAAAGATTGGGCGGTTAAGTTTTTGCATTACATATACACAGGAGAAAACGAACCTGCAAGAAGGCAAAAATACGCCTCACCAACTAAAGATGGAGAATACAAGAAAGGCAAATATGGAAACATAATGAAGCTATCCGCAAAAGGTGGTTTATTGGGTAGAGTTGATAAAACAAAAGATTCACAAAGAAAAGGATCGCGTTTCCAAGGTATACCTAAAGGAGAGGGTTCTAAGACTTATGGTATATGGGAAAGGCAAGGTAGAAAGGGTAGAGAGGGTCTTAAATTACTTGTAGCCTTTACTCCATTTATTAAGCATAGAAAGTTTATTGATTTTTATAAGGTTGGAGAAAAAGTTATTAAAAGCACTTTGCATAGAGAGATCAACAGACAATTCGCTAGACACTTAAAAAGATAAAGGCAAATTTACTTTTAAGGCAAATTTAAGATCGAGGCAAATACTGTTTTGATGCAAATACTGTTTTGATGCAAATACTGTTTTGATGCAAATACTGTTTTGATGCAAATACTGTTTTGATGCAAATTTATAATCAAGGCAAATTTATAATCAAGGCAAATTTATAATCAAGGCAAATTTATAATCAAGGCAAATTTATATCTTGAATCAAAAAATCACCGCAAGAAAAAAAAGAAAAGAACAACAACAAAAAGAAGCAACAAAGAGAAAAAAACAAGGCAAGGAGAAGCCGTCTATTACAATATAAATATATATAGATAGTAATCAAGGGGTTTAATATTAAAACGTCTTAGAAAGGCTCTAAGGCTCTCCTATATATTCAAGGCATAAAAAAGGCGGTAATAATACCGCCCTTGATTGGTTAATTTAAATTATTATTTTAATTTTTTGGCATGATGCCCCCAGTAGATAATAAAACTTTCCATTCTTTCCAGATCTTTTTCTATTGGAGAATTTGGCTCATATTTAAATTTATAATCAATTATCTCTTTTATGTTTTCAAAAGATGTCTCAACCTCTTTTAAATCACTTTGTAAAAAATTGCTTAATCTACTCATTATTTACCCCTTATTAATTTTAATTTATGCCCTTGATTAGTTAAGCGGTTATATTTATCTTGCATTGTTGCAAGGCATGAACCCCTAAAGGCTAGAAAGCCTTTAAGGGATCCGTTGTTAATTATTAGTTTATATTTCATTATTACTCCCCTTATGATTAATGAAAAATAGCTACTTCATTTGTTGATAAGTCAAAACTATAATATGAGTGTTTTAAGTCTCTAGCATAACTTTCATAATCAAAGTTATTAAATACGAACTGTTGAGCCTCTTTGTTTACAGTGCTCATTATCTCTCCATCGGCATATTCACTAGCAAAATCTTCAAAGCTGTCATATGTGTTCATATATGTATTCTCGGCTTCATCTATTAAATCAATAGTATAATCATGCTGATTTTCCATATATTTGAATAATATTTCATTATCAATATAGCTATCTGTTACAGCGTGAATAAATTCATATAACTCGCCATGATCGGGATATTCTCCCATATCGGGGAAATCATTATAATCATGTACTGCTATCTCATCCGCGTTTCTTGTTACCTCTTTAATAGCTGTATAAAAACTATCTAAAGAATCATAGTCTAAAGGATAGAGCCACCCCCCAACCATACGCCCGCCGTTGTATGCTTCTAAGTTAGCGAAATATACGCCGTGTTTTGTTTCTTGTTGTTGTACTTGTTCCATGTTTATATTCTCCTTATAAATAATTATTAAACTAAACCATGCACTACAGCGAATAGAGGCACAGTAAAAAATATACCTATAGCAAGAGTTAAGAAACAATATTTAATTGCTCTTAGTCTTGCTCTTTTTACTCTTATCGGTGTTCTACGTTTATTATTTCCTTTGATACTAAAATAAATATCTTGTTTACTTCTTTTATATGAGTTCATGTTTATATTCTCCTTATTATTAAACATAACCTATTATATATAAATATATATTTATAGTCAATACATAATATAAATTATTTTTAATTAATATCTTTATCTTTTTTTATACCTTTATAAGTTCCATGAATAATACAAATATTATTATTTTCTTGTCATTGCCTTGATTTTTAGGCGTTCTTTTTAGTTGTCCTCTGTAGCCCTCTGTTTATAAGCCCCCCAGCTCGTAGGTTCTTTCTGGCCAAGCTGTACGCAGGTTGCAGCACCGCATTCTTTTTGTAGCGACAGGGCTGTACTATCATCCGTATTTATAATATAAAAGTCTTTTTGTAATTAAGCTCTGAATCAAGTATATTTATACCCATGAGTATTGGTAAATATATATAATCCTTGGCAACACGAAAAGAAACCGCAGAACATCTTGATCTATCAGTTCAATCAATAAACGATTTGATTAACAGGGGTGTAATACAAGTTAAAACAGGAAGATCTCCAATTAATTTGGATGCTGCTAGATATGCGGTTCTTAATGACTTAAGAAAATCTGCTAGATATACTAGAAAAGATGGTACTGGTGATATAGCAGAAGAGAAAACTAAACTTACTGCTGCTCAAGCCAGAAAGGCTGAACTTGAGGTAGAAGAGATGGAGGCTAAGTTAATACCATCAGAATTAGTGCAAGAGACTTGGATTGACTATGTTGCTAATGCAAGAGCAAAGCTATTGGGATTACCGTCAAGAATTGCACATCAAGTTATAACAGTAGATAAATATGCAGAAGCAGAATTAATAATAAAAGAACAAGTGCATGAAGCGCTTAACGAGTTAGCTCAAGATGGAATACCTCAAAAATATAGAAAAGGTGATACAGGAGACAAACGAAGTATGGACTCCACCACCGAATCTGAAGATTAGCGATTGGGCTGATAACTACAGACGATTATCTCCTGAATCTTCAGCAGAGGCTGGAGCATGGCGTACAGATCGCGCACCATATCAAAGAGAGATAATGAATTCATTTAATGATCCTGATATTCAAAGAATAGTTTTTATGAAGTCCGCACAAGTCGGTGCTACTGAGATACTTCTTAATGTCATTGGTTATTACATAGATCAAGACCCAGCTCCTATGTTAATTATGCAGCCAACATTAGCTATGGCTCAAGCTTTTTCTAAAGATAGACTAGCAACCATGATTCGCGATTCCGAGAAGATAAGAGGTTGCGTTAAAGACCCAAGAAGTCGTGATTCAGGAAATACAGTTTTATCTAAAAAGTTTGCAGGTGGTAATTTAAACATAGTGGGATCGAATTCTGCATCAGGATTAAGCTCACGACCTATCAGAATCGTCTTAGGGGACGAATGTGACAGGTATGAAGCATCTGCTGGCTCTGAGGGCGACCCAATATCACTAGCAACTAAAAGAACAACTACTTTTTGGAATAAGAAGATATATCTATGTTCAACCCCAACAATAAAAGGACTATCAAGAATAGAAACTGCTTTTGAAGAATCAGATAAACGCTACTACCATGTACCTTGTCCTGAATGTAATGAAAAGCAAGTTTTAAAATGGAAAGGTG
>Ga0213868_10004688_pt1 | contig 12478 bp, 15 predicted proteins | sample PICome_9_FD_160087 | JGI IMG/M metagenome (GOLD analysis project Ga0213868, IMG submission 160087) | Coastal seawater microbial communities near Pivers Island, North Carolina, United States - PICO127 | ecosystem: Environmental > Aquatic > Marine > Coastal | place: USA: North Carolina...
CAATCCAGCTTTACCTCACCCTATAGATTCAACGGGAAAGAAAAAGACCCTGAAACCGGCTATCACTACTATGGGGCAAGGTACTACCAAAGTAAATTCAGTGTGTGGATGAGTGTGGATCCGTTGGCGCATGAGACGTTGGAACCTTACGTGTATACGGGGAATAATCCCGTCATGTTGGTGGATCCTGATGGGATGTCTTCAATAAATGGAGGGCCAGGTGGCCCTCCTAAGAAAACAAATCAATCAAACTCTCATATGATGGTGTTAAGCAATGACGCTACGAGTGCGTCAATACAAATTTTAAGGTTTAATAATGAGGGGAAATTGGAAACATCTCAACAGCAATTTGATTTTCAACTTACAAATGAAGACCGACTAGTAGTAAAAAAACAGGTAAATGTTGGATACGGTCAATTAAGTGTAGATGTAGATGCTGATGATGAGATCAATGCAGTCAATATTGGTCCATTGAGTCTTGAACAAAGTCAAAGTAATGGTGGGGTGTCGGTCAAATTAAATATTAATTTTGAACCTTTCATAGTACTAAAAGAAGTTCATAGAACATTCGACGTTCCAGTGACAATCGAGGGCACAAATACTCAGGTAGACAAGACCTATGTTGAGAAGTATTATAAGGTGAAATTCATGGGGTTTGGAACGGAACAAACAGAGATTGTAGACGCTGCAACCCAGCAAAATGTGACGCCTTTATACGAGAGAGATTCATTTGGTATTAAAATAAATGCTACTCCGAGCACAGGACCTTCACCTTTTAATGCGAGTGAAACAGTTGATATAGAAGTAAGAGGAAGATGGACAATCGTAGAAAAAAATTAGCATTAATAGTATTAATAGTTGCCGCCATATCAATAGTGGCGATAAAACAATTGAACGATGGACAAATAAAATCGTTAAGCGAGGCTATAGATGCCTACCACAGAGGAATGTATGAAGAGTCATTGTCATTTGTAGATGAAATGATCGAAATTTTTCCTTCTGATCCAGAGCTTTATTATTGGAAGGCAAAAAATCAAATCGAAATGGGAGACGTTGAAAATGGAGTCTTATCCCTTAATAAAGCGATTTTGTTTCAACCGTCAAATGCTGTGTACTTAAACGAAAGGGCCCTAATTTATATGGATACTGAAGAGTATAGCAAGGCTTACCGCGACTATTCTAAAGCAATACTTGTTAGTCCAAATGTACCTGAATTGTATAGTAATCTTGGCAATTGCGCTTCAATAATGGGTGAAGATTCTATTGCTATTGATGTGTTAAACAAAGGGTTAATAGTAGACAGTGAATTCGGATTATTGTATTATCACAGAGGCATAGCGTATTATAATTTGAGAATGTATAATCAATCAATTGAAGATTTTAAGCAGTCGTATATGCTTGATTCTAATTTAATATCATCGCATTTGTTTATGGGCATGTGTTTCACAAGAATGGGAGATACCATTTCTGGATGCGAAAAATTTAATCTAGCATATAACATGGGTATGACCGATGCTCTTGAATATTTAATTATGTACAACTGTAAAGAGTAATTTTTTTAATTTTTATGTAACACTCCCTTGCATGAGTTTGAAGGCTCACCTTAATTAGTAACACTTAAAAGTAGTGATTTCCATTGGTATTGTTGGTCAGGCAGCAGCGAAGAAGGAGCGGAGCTCCGAAGTCGCTGCTGCGAAAAGGTTATGGGCGGTTGGTATCCTAGTGACTTATGCGGTCTTTCATTGTTATAGATCCATGCCCAGGCTTGTGATAAAGCATTCGCTTCTTTGATGCGTGTAAAAGAGAATGCATCTAAGACTTCCTCTCTGTAGCTCTTATTGAAGCGTTCTACATATCCGTTTTGATATGGGCTTCCTGGTTGGATGAACTTCAGTTCTATACCTCTTTCTTCTGCCCATTCTCCCATAGCATGAGAGATGTATTCTGGGCCATTGTCCACGCGTATTCTGTTCGGCATGCCGCGCCATGCGATGAGCTTGTCCAACTCTCGTATCACTCGCTTGCTGTTGATACTGGTGTCGAGCGTCAAGTTCAAGCACTCTCTGTTAAAGTCATCTATCACGTTAAAGCTGCGGAACTTCACTCCGTTGCTTAGCACATCATGCATGAAGTCCATGCTCCAGGTCTCATTCGCATAGATTGGCTGTAAAAGCGGCTCTAGGGTACGCGCAGGCAATCGTTTCTTGGTCTTTCTGCGCAAGTTCAACCCCATCTCAGTATAGATGCGGTACACACGTTTATGGTTCCACAGATGTCCCAGGTTCCTCAAGCGGTGGTGCATCATCCAAAATCCCCAACGTGTATGTTGCTCGGCCAAGGATGACAACGCATCACGAACCAGATGATCCTCATTGGGCTTGGGCTTGTAGTAGTACACCGAAAAATGAAGGCTAAACAGTATACAGGCCTGCCGTAGACTTATGCCATGAGCCTCACGGCTATAATCCACCAGCTCTCGCTTCTCAGCAGGCCCTATAGCTTTTTTTCAATCACATCCTTTAAGACCGTGTTTTGAAGGGTCAGCTCCGCAACAATCTTCTTGTACTGCGAAAGCTCACTCTCCATCTCTTTGAGCTTCTTCAGTTGGCTCACTTCCATGCCAGAATACTTGCTCTTCCATTGGTACATGGTGCCTTGACTCACACCTGCCTCACGGCATAGATCTGCCGTCTTCTCGCCCTGTTCCATCCGGCGTAAATAGCCAATTATCTGGCTCTCGGTAAACTTGCTCTTTTTCATTTTGCTTCCTTCTTTTCTAAGTTAACGATTTTTAATTTTTAACCGTTACTGTTTAAGGGGAAGCCTTCAAAGCCATCCAACAAGCTAGACGTAGAGGAACCCGATACAAGCCGCTGATCCTAAGCAATGGCGATACACCCAAACAACTCTTGGCGAGATCACGGTATCTACTCTACAAGTTGCCCTCACAATGGACACAGTCTCAGCTACATCGTGTAGGGCTACTCTTTCAACTGTATCCAAGTATAGAAAAGGCATACCGGTTGGCCTGGGACTTTAGAAGCATTTACAACGCGCATTCTAAGGAAAAGGCAATCCGGTTGTTCCACGACTGGATCAGGCAAGCCAAGGACGTTGGATTAGATCACTTCAACACCGCCAGTGAAGCTGTCCTAAATCATTTTGAAGGAATACTAGCATTCTTTAATAACAGAAGCACCAATGCACATGCCGAGTCTCTAAATGCTCAAATCAAACTCTTCAGAGCCAACCTCAGAGGCGTCAGCAACACCAAATTATTCCTCTACAGACTTCAAAAAGTCTTTGCTTAAATTAGCTTACTCCCCAGAAAAAAGACCTGACCCAAAAAAAGCGACCCAAAATCTTCATACTTAGGTTGAATTCAGTCGAAAAAGCACTAAAAAAGTCAGAAAAACCTCCTTAATGCACCGAAAAACGACTGAATAACACCCGAAAAACGTCCGAATGTGCCGAATTTCATGTCATTTTCGTCCGAATTTGTTCTAAAAAGGTCTAAAAAACTACTTTTTTACTACTTAAAAAGTGCTTTTAAAGCAGTTTTGCGATGTCTTTTCGCTTCTCATTGTCGATGGAATCGATGTAATTCATGGTAGTTTTCATAGAACTGTGCTTGAATTGATCCATAATGACCTCCATTGAGGCGCCTCCCATTAGTAATGCATAGGCATGTGAATGGCGCGCAGTGTATGTGGTTAGGTTTTTAGTCAAATTCAGCTCTTTGGCAATTTGTTTCAGGCCAATGTTGATGCGCCGAACAAACTCTTGGGTGTGCTTGTGCTGTTCTTCGGCGGTTTGGTTCGCGTCAATGATGGAAAACACATAGTTTTCAGGCTGAGAATCATCCACGCCTCTTCTTTGAATGACTTCGGTGATGTGCGGATGAATCACCGCAGTGATTTGTACTTGATTGGATTTATTGGCACGTTCGGTTTTTTTGCGGACAAATTGAATTACACCTTCCTTCCAATCGATGTCTTTCCATCGTAGGTGCACAATGTCCTTGATGTTGCAGCCGTTGGCATAGTAGGAGAAGAGCCAAAAGTCTCGAGCCAGTTCTTTTCGTGATCCGGGTTTTACTCCTAGCGCTTTAATAGCTTCCACCTCTTTCTTGCTTAACGCCCGCTTTTTGTTTTGTGCGGCAGGAATCTGGTACTTTCCGTGCGACTTACGCCCAAAGGGATAATACTCTTTGGCAAAGAGTCCGTTGGCAATACCGTAGTTGATCACTGCCCGCAGCGAGCGCAAGTAGATGCCGATGGTGTTTTGAGACTTGCCTTCTTCGCGCATGTAGGCTTCATACTCCTCAAGGAACTCAGGGGTGAGGTCGTTCCAGGCTAAGTTTTTGGAAAAGGATGTAAGACTGTTGAAGGCACATTGATAGCTAGAAGTGGTAGAGGCACGGCCTGCTCGCCGAAGGTCTTCAATGTATTCCTTAAAAACCGCCTGAAAGGACTTGCTAGAATGAGTAGGCATTGCTGAGCTCTTCCAGCGCGTATCAAATGCATGAAAACTAAACGGATGCAACGTATCTGTAATTTCAATGGCTCTACCTTCGTATTCACGGATGGCATGAAAAACCTCACGCTGCGATTTAGACATGCGCTGTCCCGACTGAATCTTTTCCCAATCTGCCTTTGACACAGCACTTACATCTAGAGGGTAATAGCGTTGCTTACGAGCAAAAGTCACCCGAAGCTTAATGGGGTAGATAGGATCCTTCGATCCGGCGTTTTTTAGCAAAGCGCGACGCGTATCTAAAACAACCTTAACAGCCAATGTGCTCATAAATCAAAATTTGCATACAATTTGCATACAAATCTAACGCAAATGACCGTAACCAACAAAAGCTAATAATTATATGAAACCTATAACATGCTGTAAATCATGGCAATTAAGTTGTGTATTTTCATTAACACCTGTCATGGGTTGAGCTAATTTTACGACTGTTAATCAGAGGGTCCTTGGTTCGAGCCCAAGAGGAGGAGCAACAGAAAGCACTTGTTAGTGATAGCAGGTGCTTTTTTTATGCCCTTTCTGTGCTGACTTCACCAATACTTGATAATCCAAGTGACGGATTAATATTAGAAGGAAGGTAATCAATCTGAAATTTCTATTGTGTCACTTTTGGGGTTCAATGTGTCACTTTTAGTGTCACTCACTTTTGTGGGGGCTTTTTATATATTTGGTTAAATCTAAAAACTAAACCAATGAAGAAGTTACTTTTTTTATTTGCGTTGAGCCTTGTGGCTTGTTCTAATAACGAAGAACCTCAACAACAAAATACCAAAGAAGTGGTCGTTCCTAATTATGACTCATTGGTAGGAAAAAAGGTTTTGATCCTAAAGGCAGATGACTGGAACGACTGGTCTATGTGGAACGAAGAACGAACTAAAGTTCAAGGACATATTTACGCAGGTGAAACTTCTACTATCATTGTAGCAAAAGATATACAAGGAGTACTTCGCTATGAGGTGACTAATTCGGAAGGACAAACAGGTTTCATTCAGGCGGATGTTTGTAGTCTGATAGAACAAGACCCTCCAACTGCAAAAGAAGCAGAAGTAAAATCCGAATCTGAAGCAGTGATTCCAAACGACGATCATTTAAAAGGTAAAAAAGTGCTCTATGATGAAATGGCTATTAAAGGATTTAAAGATAACCCAACATACTATTTTGAGAGTAGATTATTTAGTGGTGTTATGTTTGATGTTTTTCCAGATGGTCATTCATCTTGGGAATATTCCGTTAAGAATGGTAAGCTTGATGGATTAGCCATAGACTGGTGGCCGAATGGCGAACTGCGCTCCGAAAAGTACTTTAAGGAAGGTAAATTGGATGGAGCAGAAAAAATTTACGGATATAACAATTCAATTAGTTATATTAATTATTGGCGGAATGGCAGAATGATTTCAACAACACAGGAACCGCCAAAAGAATTACCTGCGATAGAGGAGCCTATAGAGGGAGATATCTAAAATCTATTTACAGCAGGCTTACGAGCTGCTTTTTCGTTAACAACTTTTACTCATTCACATTTCTTGGAAGTCTGGCAGTAGGCTTCCTATACTTGTATCGGACTATTATACACTTTGAGTGTTGGCGTACTTCTTCGGGGGTGCGCCTTTTTTCTTTTTTGGGTTTTATAGTTAGAACAACATCTTAACTATGTCCTTTGCCCATCACCCAGACCACATCAACAGAAAAGGTAGACCGAAGGGATCTTCTAAAGCCTCACAACTACGAAAGGCTATACGAGAGCGTATAGACATTAATCAACTCTTTGATGATATTAATGATTTACCGCTTGCTGCTGCAATTAAATACAAGATTGAATTAATCCAATATGTACTCCCTCGCCTTAAAGCTGTAGAGACCTCAGCTAATAATCTAAATGATTATTTAGAGGCTTTGACAAAGCAAGAAACGATTAACCTGATAGACAAACTCATTGAGCAACTTGAAAGAGATTAAGGAGCGCCTAGAGCGCCTTAAAGAACCTGTAGAGACTTATGATGATCATGGCAGGCTACTACGAGAATATCATCCGTACTCACCCTATGGAGAGTTGATAATAGAGGTTATATACACCGATTAGGATATTAACATTCTGTTCTTCAATACAATTCTTAAAGACCTGTTAGTCATGTTGTTAAAAACGGGTTTTCCACAATGAGGCTTATATGGCGTTCCATTAAAACACTTTTGGGTTTTATAGTTGTAGACTTTTTGGTCTGCGACATAAATACGAAGTGTTTCTTTCGTTTGACCTCGTGAGTTTCCGTTGATCTGAAGATTGATTAGCCGAACTGAATTAACTCAAACACGAAAAGAAGAAGTTCTTTCAACCTGTAAGATGTGAAGCGAGATGCAATCATTGGAAGAAGGAATGGAGTCTTGGTCACCAGCTTCTAAAAAAGGACCCACCGCCCGTCCGTTGAGCTTGGAAGGTCTCTCACGAGACTACTGCAACAAGGAAGTGAATGATGATTTGTAAAGAGGTCAAGTTAGTGGCACTTTACTAGAGGGCTTTGAGGCATTGAGAGCCTCCTCCCTTGAAGGTTTTGCATCATGTCAAGTTGGCTATTCACCTTGAATATCCCCTCTAAGGGTTTTCCAAGTAGGGGCGATTGTATAGTTGCTTAGCCGAATTATTCACTCTTTGTCTTTTTGGTCATACATATTTCATCCAAATTACTCTTAATAAAAGGCTGAGTCGGATTATTTAATATCATTATCTTTAGGAAAACTATTACATAAACACCTAAATGAACTGCATATGAAAAAAGTTGCTGGTTTAATGTTAATCGTATTATCTCTTATACAGCTTATTGGTAATCTTATTTCAATACCTGATCAATTAGAGTACATGTCGGGCTTCCATTTGATTTTCCCATTAATGGTATGGCCTTTAACGAATGTTGCCTTTATGCTTTTAGGGCTGTCTCTATTCGCAGAAAAAAATACCGCCAATGCTACTAGCGAAATATCAACCTCTTATAAAGTTGAGGTGACCTCTAATGATATCCCGTCAACTGGACTAAACATTGTTTCTTTTTTAATCCCAATTGTCGGTTTAATAATATACTTAACCGAAAAAGACAGATCTCCAAGAAAGGCTAATTCAGCTGGTGTTGCAGCATTATGGGGGGTAGGGATTTCTGTCGTCTTGACAATAATATCAATAGTTATTTCAGCAACAATTATTAGTAGCGCATATTAGTGACTTGTTCAAAGGCGTCTGTTTTATGCCAATGTGGCCGAAAGCATTTTACCTAGGTTAGGATGAGAACTTGATATTTAGTTCAGTACGGCTGATTTTACTTGTTTTGAAAGCCTTGGCCTAGATTTAGATTCAAGATAGGTCTTGTATTTGCTTAATTTGTAGAATAAAAAAACCCGCGCGTCGCGGGTTTCTTAATTTAGTTTTAAGCTTGCCAAATATGATTGCAATTACCACATTTTGTGGGCTCTTTATCCATGAAAAGAGCAAGCAATCCAATGGGGAAGAAGCAAATGGCAACTAAAATCTGCCAAGTTTTATATCCCCCCTTTTTAGTGTGTGAGTCGCATTTAGGACACGAAATCATAGCCATAGACAAATGGTTTTGTTGTTAATAGTTCAAGTAAATTATGTTAATTATCGCAAATGCGATAAAAATGGAGTTCATTTTTTTTTGAAAATGGTATTTGTGTATTTGTTTGAAGTAAGTGTCAAGACAGAAATAGAGTGGTAGCAAGACACATAATGGATTAATAATTATTGCCTTTTTAATGTCTCCTTGAATAAGAGTTTCAAATGCTAATGTTAGACCACAAAATGGGCAATGTAGACCTATAGTCTCTTCAAAAACGCAGAAATGCGGCAGACTAGAAGATCCTGTTTTAAAGAAAAAATAGATCGCAGTTGCCATAAGCCCCAGCCAAACTATGGGATTTATTCTTCCCATTTCATAACGAATAACTGATCTGAAAAATCTTCTTTAGCCTTGTAAGGGAAATAGAACAACAAAAATCCTAGAGGGAAAAAACATATGCCCAATAGCCAAGCTACAATTGTTGGATTGAAGGAGTACTGAATTTGAAGCGTGTAATTGTTCTCATACTCTGTAAAAGATACAAGCGCTTTAGACTCAAAAGAAAAGTTGCTATCAAATGGGGTTAAGCTAATGTTGCCGTTCACTTCATTACAAAGACCAACTTTATTCAGTTTTTTAACCACAAGCGCATTAGTCGGTTTGTTCTTGAAAGTATGAGTGTAGATTCCGTTAAACATTTTTTTGGATTTAAGTTCAGTTGAAAATAATGATTTACTCATAAAAACTACTCAAATGACTGGCAAATCCTCAACATCCAACTGCTTTACTTCCAATCCTCTTAAGTAGGTTAGGGATACTTTCATATCGCTGTGTCCCATTACTTGCTGAAGCTTTTGGAGAGAGCCTGTCTTCTCAAAGACCTTTATAGCTCCTGTGTGTCTGAATGAGTAAAGGGTTTGGTCTCTTTCCAAGAGACTACTCTGCCTCTTATACCTTGACCATAATGTCTTGTTCCTCACAACAAATTTGAATTAAAGTAGTCTTACAAAATAAAATTTAATACCTTAATACAGTAAATAACTTAAAACCATGTCAATATGAAAGATTCCAAAAATTTATCCCTCATCTCAGCAATAGCAATGTTGATATCCTGCTTTTTACCCTTTGTTAAAATGGGCATAATTCAGGTTTCTATTTTTGATATCGTGTCAAATGACTTAGCTACGGAGGCTACTCTGTTGCCGTTACTTTCAATTATTAGTGTTATTACCGCATTTCTGAATAAAGGTCTAATTGCACGAATTAGCTCTTCTGGAGTGTTGTTGATAATGCTGTATGCTATCTATAAGATTTATGATGCACAGGCAGGGGCAGCAGCTTACGGTTTAGAAATAAATCTCTTTTCCCTAACTGGAATAGGAGCATATGTAATGCTAATATCATCGGTTTTATCCATACTGTTCTCCAAAGCAACTATAGAATAACATAAAAGAAGCTCTTCCATTTCGGAGTGGCTTTGTATAATTCTTTGATTAAGCCAAAATATCAACCGATGAAAAAACTATTCTCAATTTTATCAATTTGTCTTGTCTTTGTGAGTTGCTCATCAGAACCGAAGAATATAGAAACCAAGATTGTAGAAAAGGTAACTTTGTCACAGGCACAGGCTTTTATGCAAAACCGATGTGATAATATTGGACAGACTTTAATGAGGACTAAAACCGTTGATTTTGACGGAACTACCTTGTACGCATTTATGTCCGTTGCAGAAAACGGAATGGTATGTATTTCAACTATTTCAGAACATAAACTTGAGGTTTTAGCAGCAGATTGTGGGGAGGCGCAAATGAAAATAAATCAGTGGAATAATTTCTAATTCCCGCCCTCAAGAGGGTACTTGTCCTTAAGGATAAATAGAATTTAGAATATATGAGCCCTCACTTCGGTGGGGGCTTTTTCGTTTATAATTCTGGCAAGTCCTCAACATCTAACTGCTTTACCTCTAAACCCCTTAAATAAGTCAAGGATACTTTCATATCGCTATGTCCCATGACTTGCTGCAGCTTTTGGAGAGAGCCTGTTTTCTCAAAGACTCTAATGGCCCCTGTGTGACGAAAACTGTAAAGCGTCTGATCTTGCTCCAAGAGATTACTCTGTCTCTTATACCTTGACCATAGTGTCTTAAAGTAATCTCTATTGTATGGCTTTTCAGTAAGGGTAAACACATTGTCTTTTCTACTACCTGTAAACCTCTTTAATACCTCAACTCTTACAACCTCTGGAACTGGTAAGACACGATTCCTTTTGGACTTCACCTTAGCCCCACTTAAGCTTACTTGAGTAAAGTCTTTATCAAAGTCTCCAAATGACAAACACCTCACCTCTCTATGGGGGCGTAGGAGCATCGTATAGGTCATTAAACAACATAAGTGTAGATTACCATTAAAGGCATTAATATCGCTCAACAGAGCGCCTATATCGGGGATGGGTTTATGCAGTTGTTGAGGTGTCTTTGGGAGTTTAATTCTGCTGAAATTTAACACGACTCCATTAGACTCTAATTCCTCCTTTAGAAGTGCTGATATGTTCCTCTTAAGGTTTGCCATACTTGCGGGAGATGGCGTAAACTCATAAATGAAATCTCTTATGTGTTCTACAGATAAATCATCAATAGGTCGTTCACACAATCGCTTCTTGCTTAAATACTCATCCCATAACCTCTTCGCATAGGCTAAGTCCTTCTTATAAGAAGCAGAGTAGTCAAGCTTTAACTTTCTCTTCAACGACTTATCAGCAATTGAACTAATAGACACCTCAGCCTCTAATTGAATAGGTCTCCAACCCTCTCTAATTGACATAGTAAAGGCAGAGCATAATACCTCAGCTTGTCTGAGTCTCTCATTAATCGGAAATATATTGGGGCTGAGGTCAAGGCCTATTGCCTTTCCATTGCTGTAGCGATAGCGCTTATTACTATACCAGAAGCTGATGAGATACTCGGTTTTACTCTTCTTGGTAATCTGAGCTATTAGCTCCTCTTTGATACGCATTGTGTCACTTAATGTGTCACTTTTCATATCATGAGATATTTTATAGAGAGGTAATCATCTGTTTTACAGACGATAGAACCATTGACTCTCCATACTGACCCCGTGTCTGTTAATCAGAGGGTCCTTGGTTCGAGCCCAAGAGGAGGAGCAACTTATAATCATAAAACCGTTATACTATTATAGTGTAGCGGTTTTTTTGTTAATTCCTTTCCAAATGTGGTAATCCAAACCAATCTTACCTGATCCATATGCGAAACTAAATATTGAGACCCACAGAAATCCCATAGCTGGTAATATGGCCCATGGACCTTGTTCCAAAAACTGATCCCATTTTTGAAAGAAAATAGCTGTCAACATTGTTATGCCAATCATAATCGACCAAAAACGTGTTCCCAAACCTAAAGCAAGAAAAAGTCCTCCGATTGCTTCACTTGCTGCTCCCAACCAAGCAAACAACCATGGAGATAAATTAAATGGAAAACCAAATTTAGCTACATCTTCAGGAAACCATGAGGCAACCTCAAATAAAGATAAATCACCTCCTCTACTCCACGGTAAACCAAATTTATCAGAGCCAAAAGTCAAGGTTAACATTAATCCACACACTATTCTTGGAATTGAGGTAATTAAATCTGACCAAAGAGGTCTTTCAGGCTGAAAGAAAAATAATCGCTTTACTATATTCATTTTTAGATCTTTTTAATTATCAATATACCGCATCCCTTGAACTCCCTTGCTAAGGATCACATCAACCTTCACTTCTGTTCCATTTTCATTTTCAAAATAAACAGTTTCATCTTTGCTGATATAAACTTTAGTTCTTCCTTTGGGTGCTAATCCGAAACTTTGAGTTACTTCGCCTGACTTTTTATCTACAGCCTTAACTATAACAGTCAAATTTGATTTGTTGACTAACTCCGCAGTATAGTTTTTATCATTGAATTCGCCTAACAAGAATGTTTGATTGGCAGGAATAGTTAATCCTGATTTAAAAGTCGAACAAGAGTTAAGAGTTAGAAGAATTGTAAATGCAAAAAGTAGTTTTCTCATATCGTTTATTTTAAAGACAACTTTTCTTGTTTATTGTTACAGTCGAACGAAAGAGAAACACATTTTGTTTCATTAGTGCTGCAACTTTGAATAATAGGGGGAGCACTGAAAAGCACTTGTTAGTAATAGCAGGTGCTTTTTTTATTCTGTAAGGCTAGTCGCCTATTTTTCATCATTTGAGCTTGAAAGACAAGCCCGCTCGTAAAATCGGTCCAGCGCTCAACTGCTCCCCTAAAGAATAGCCCGCTGTTTTATAGCCGGCTTGTAGTGTAGCTCCGAGCAGTGAATATGACCCGTAATCCCTTAAGAAATCATAATTCG
>Ga0213868_10004690_pt1 | contig 12477 bp, 9 predicted proteins | sample PICome_9_FD_160087 | JGI IMG/M metagenome (GOLD analysis project Ga0213868, IMG submission 160087) | Coastal seawater microbial communities near Pivers Island, North Carolina, United States - PICO127 | ecosystem: Environmental > Aquatic > Marine > Coastal | place: USA: North Carolina | collected...
CACATGAAATAATTTGGCCATTTATAAAAAAATACTTACATGATTTGCTCTGAAGTTAACATTTTTGTTGCATTGGACATTGTCCCTCCTTTGGGATCAGTCGGTTGATCTATCGACCCGACCAATGACCAATGACAAACTCTGCGGAGCCTTGAAGTAAGTAGTTTTATTTCCATCTTCCAGAAACCGTTTCTTCAGCCAAACACCAATCCTCAAACTCTCAAACGAGAAACGTTCGAGAGAAAACTCACAAATCATTGTAAGAGCTAAAGCTAGCTAAGCATCCAACCTTTCATCCACAGGAATATATTCAATTGAAACTTACAATGGGACTGATAAAGACTTACGAGGAGCTCACAGCGTTGCTGAAAGAAGGCTCGTATCAATCACCAAGTTCGTTGCTCGACACGGAAAAAATCAATTTGATTGTGAAGACACTAACCTCGTCAGCTACACCAAAGGGTGAAGCAGCAGTCGAAGCCTTTCAATCTTTTGTATTCGAATCTATGGTCTATGTCATGACCAGGAAAGACATGTTTGAGAAAGATCGAAAGAAAATTGTATATGCTCTTTGTAATTTGAATAGTTTGCCGTGGACGATACACACAAAGGATACAGTATCGCAACAATCTTTTATTCCCAAGGCCATGGAATTTTTGGTGGACATGCTTTTCTCTAGAGATAAAAACGTCATTACTCTTGGAATTGAGATGTTGATACCAGGTAAGTGACTCTTTGGTAAATGCAAAGACTTGTCATGTCAGGTACCATACTTAGAATTCAAAAATGTTGTTAGCATATATAATCAGATTGCCATCGGAAGAAATATCAGCATACGTAGAAACATTGTGCGATCCTGTATCTCACGCTCAAGACAAAGGTAAATCATTCAACATTCATACTGCAGCAGCAGTCACGCATTGTGTAGTAGAGTTACATTCGCTTCATCCATCTATTATATCGGATCATCTCTCGTCCCTTGTCATAACGCTTCTGGACGCACTTGAACATCTCGTTTCGAAAAAAGATTATGAATCAATCCCTCCTCTAGTATATCAGTTGTTTGGTCTCACCAAAACATTGTCAATCGATGACTGTGTCAAAGTCTTGAGGGGGATTGCTTCTCTACTGGAAACCTTGCATCGTCATCACAATAAGGAAAGCGGAAAATCTGCCGAGACTGGCAAAGATGACATTGCTCATTGGACCATTTCTACATCACTCTCACATTTAGGTACAACTTTGAGAAATAACCCAGTGTTGTCTCCAGTTTTACTCGATTTGATCAAAGGAAAATATACATCGACCTCGGATCAAATAGCGGCAGAACGCCACGGTCTTCGATACGAAACCATTACTCCAATCTTACTCGCTATGGGTATCACTCTCTCTTCTGCCGTTCCAAGGATGAAACGGGGGGTATTGGAGGCTCTTCGAGATTTAGTTTTGGAAGAAGAAATGGTTAGGGCAAAACGATGTTCGTCGAAATGGATAAATTGTAACATGGCATTGTTGACAAAAGGAAACGAATTTCTGGACTCAAGTGGAACTTTAAAAGATGATTTAAATGCTGAATATATTTGGAGCGATATTCATGAATACCAAAGAAATGGAAAGGTGGTAGATGTTACCGAGCGAAGTCTTGTGATGAAGTGTTTCAGAGATCTCGTACTTTTAGCAGACAGTGGAAAAGACCAAGCTCGAGGTGGAGGAGGTGAATTTTCATCCTTGTACCCAACATTGGAATCAATTGGCTTCTTACTAATAGATTCAGTAAAGAAAGATACTGATGTGCATGGGACTGCTTGTCAAGGCGATTATGACTTGATATCCGTTCCTAGTTGCGCTACTCGAGCACATCGAAATAGTATACTTACCGTTCAAAGAATAGCGAAATTGAATGCCGCACGGATTGGGAGGTCACTCTTAGTATTTCTTTTTATCAGAGCTGGAATGGATGATAATGAAGCTCTAGTAGATGGATTTTCTGGTAGTTCAGCTGCTTCACATCCCTTGTGTCGTTCAATAATCCAAAATAGCTGCTCAAAGTTTTGTGGCATGTCTTTGAATGCAATTGAACACTCACGACTCTTTCTTGATTTGGTGAATTACGATTCCAAAGAAAAATCAATTTCAAGCGCTCGCAATTATGGCACTGGAGCGCACATGCTAGAGGATTCATTTCTCCCGATAATTATTGATCTTTTAGCAAATATTCAGGGTGGAAGTATCTCACCATCAGTTGTTCTGAAATGCATTATTCCCATTCTGAGAACATTACTGACATTGTGCGCAACATTGTCCACTCGAAATCGCCGGAAACGTAATGAGTTTAATGATCACATTGATCATCTGTTTCTCTTGGCTAAAAAGGTTTTGTTTTGTACCGATATTGATCGCAGGAAAGTTGCAGTAAATTTACTCGTATTACTGCTTGATATTTCCAAGATTCATCCTGATAAAAGCATGAGAGATTCACTTGTTGATGAAGTGACGGGCTATTTAAAACGATGTATCACTCAGCATCAAAGTCAAGTTCGTAGCGAGGCGTATGCAGCGTTGGTCGGTATTCTAGAGAGAAATTCTTCGGATACGGCTGATCCAAAATCAGACTCACTATCTAATGACCAAATACTCAATAGGGATGATTCCGTTTCTCAGGTCGAAATTATTATTAATCACCTACTGTGTTCACACATCGAAAGATATATCGCTATCGGCGAAGACGCGTCTGTCCTTGAAGCACGTAGACAGAGAGCAATTCAACATGGAACTCATCTTTCACAAATTGATTTAGATGACGACGACGAAAATGAACAGCCATCAAAGTGTCCACTAAGACTTGATTTATGTACAGCTGTACTTCGTGCATCAGTATCTGAAGGCCATCAGCTCAATGGCAAGCTAAGTAAGAAAGGGAAACATTCGAATGATATCTTGACAACAGCTGTCAACAGCATTTCTGAACCTTTTCCGTTCTTACTAATGGCGCTCATCGCGTCATTGCGATGTGATGGCGAATTCGATCCTAATTCACCCGAGTTTTCTTCATGTTATCAAGTTCTTTATTCTCTACAGAGTAGAATGGCCGAGTCATCCCTAGATTCTTATCTAATTAAGATAGTCGGAGACGACCGAGAATCAATTGATATCATCTCAGAACCAAATGCAATTAAAATGCTGACTATATGTTTGCTAGTTGCCAGTACTTCGGAAGTGATCATGAATTTACCATCTTCTCCATCCAACTATAATTGGGACACCATTAATCGACTATTTGATTTGCGGACTTCAGCAGTGTACAAGGCTGCTGCTATTTTAGCTAGTGTCAAAGCCTTCAGTGCTACCAAGAAGAAAAAGACGAACAAAAAGAAAAATGACGAAGAAGTAATTGTCGACAAAAATGATAACGAAGCTATACATGTAATTGAGTCTAACAGCGAGAAAGGCCGCGATGCACTTGAAAAGTATCGTGTCATCATTGAGGACACTATTTCTACGTTAGCACCATCTCCTATGGTTAGCTTTTTAGAGAACTCTCTTCAAAAGGTTGGAATAATTAGTCAACCTAACGGTGCTATGGATCCTCTTCAAATCACACAAGACGAAGAAGTGACCGAGAAAGAATTTGCACGATCTCTACTGGCTCGAAATGTACTGTTCCGTCGTTTTCTTCTCCAAAAAAGTAACAATGCTCTCAGCGGTAATTCGACGATCGTATCGGCAGGTCTCCGTTTCAGCTCAAATATCATCATAGATGAAAATTCATGTGCACACGACATGTATAGATCTTGCGCCTTTCGACTGGGTCCTTTGTTACTATGTGAATTTTTTTCGCACATACGGAATTCAAAGTTTACAAGTCTTCTTGAACAAATTGATGCACCTCTATCACAAGTAGCTTTACGAGGTATACTGGCTTCTACTAGAAGGGTACATCAGATTATAGACGATCAACGAGCGAAAGAATCTGATCAACGTTCTAAATTTCTTGATATATCATGGAAGAAAGTCCTTCAACAGTTCCCAGACTCAAGACAGATATGGGAACATATATCGGAAGATAGGGCGAATGAAGATATGATATCTTCGAATGAAATCTGTCTATATAAGTACTTATATCCGTTCTTAGCACCCCAGCGAAATGGCCGAGGGGGTATTCTCGGGGAATTAATCAACCACGGACTTGATGACGAAGCTGCTTTGTGCTGCGATCTTATTAAAGTTTGTCTCGAAAATACTTCTCCTAACACTAGGAAGCGCTCTTTGTTGGCACTAGACCAAACTTTAGCTGAATATGAAAATGAACACGGCGCATACGATGGCATTCTTCGTCTAGGTCACGACATCCGAATGTCATGTCATAAGTATGCAGTGACTGTTATAGACACCCTGATACTATTCGACGACTTACTCGATGGTAGCACCACTGACTTGTTATTACCAAATGCCTTGAATGCTGAATGGCGAAATAATAGTCAGATCACAACTGTTACAAAAGAAGATTTTAAAAATCTAGATATTGAAATAAACGCGAGTCTCATACCAGATACAATGAAGCATTGCCAGTTGATTGGCAGTATTATTCCCGTGTGCATTTCTTTTGCCGTTGGCAATCCTATTCAGCACCCATTCGACTCTGATTTATATGAAAATCAGAATGCAATTTTTAAAAGTGTATCCGTTGTCTCATCAATCGATAGATCTAATGAGCGAGTGCCTAAGGAACAGGAAGTAGCATCATCTAGTATTCTTCAAGCTATTGAGGATGGTCTTGTCGATGCTGAATTTGTTGCAAGTAAGATTGCCCCTCATTTAAGTGGTTCTTCACTCATAATGGTACAAAAACTATTGAATCTAAGGCTCACAGCAGTTTCAAATGTGATTTGCAGTTGTGCACCCATAGCTATTTCTTTGGACAATGACGCCAACTTCGTGGCAGGTCTTCTCAAAGCCTGTAAGCGTGTTTATTCAGTGTATTGTAAGATCATCATGAATTATGCAAAAGATATGAGTGACATTATGTCAAAAGAGCATACACGTTTTAGTCATTTACTTGGACAGCTAAAGGAAATTACAATCAAATTATTGAGCACTATCCAAGAGAAGACTAAAGTGGGAAATAGTAGCAAAGCTCTGGCTGAAAGTAAAATTGATTCTCACGGAAGAATCGCATCATATTTAGTGTTTGAATTTGAAAAGTGCGAGAGCCTTCTTTTAAAATTGAGTGGAAAGCTTAAATCGTCTAAACTGATAGAAGAGAGCAAGTTCATTCAAGATCAAATCAACGTCACAAGCCTGTACGACTTCCGAATCGGAGATATTGATGGGGCAATGGAGAGGGCTAAAAGGAAATCAAGTACTAAAAAAGTCACTGCAACTAAAACGAAGAGAAGAAAGATCAATATGGAGAGGAGCGCTGTCCAAGAATTGGATGCATCAGATGATGAAAGATCTGCAGACGAAACGACTTCTTTACCGGGTTCAGTTTCTGATGGCTATGATGACGAAAGTAGTCAAGGAGGCATCAATCTGAGTCTGAATATTGACGATTCGGGATCCGAGTCAGACGATTCCATCTAATAAATTATTACATTCATAACATTTTTGTGAATTTATTTCAGTATTTCAAAATAGTATTTTAATTGATGCGTGTTTTAAGCTCAGTGTCTTCGAATACCTTAATAGATTCGAAAGATATCGGGACACCACTCAAATCGGAAATTTTCATAGCTTCTGAGTTAACATCGACAACTGTTCCTTCTGATGGTTGGTACACAATATTGATGGACTCTACAACTGCATTCGGTTGTATTGGCTTTCTTGGCTTTGCAGCTTGCAGCAGCAGAATTCCCATACCGTTTTTCGTTGGACTCAGATATACAGAATTCTTTGGTTGAGGTGGCTCAAATTGACCTTTTCCATTGCTGGGACGGGCATATGGATATGACTGTTCCACAAATCCTATTTGCTCGTAAAACTCACGACTTTGCTTAACATTTTGGCAATTGATTGCAATCAACATCATTGGATCTGGAGCTATTCCAATAATGGCTCGCATGGGCAAGCCAGATGGAGATACCACATCGACAAATCCATAGGCTGATAAGATGTCCCCACCGTTCTTGACCATTTGACTGATTCTATATGCAGGAACTCCAATTTGTAAATATGCTATATTGTCTCCTGGAACCGGATCACCAGGTTTATACAAAGCCTCCCTACTTTCACTATTGTAACTAATATGAATGGAAGTGTGACCACCATTCATGGCAAAAGACGATACAGGAATCACAAAGTCATCTGGAATTGACATCTGTTCAGGACCAAATCCCATCCAAACGTCTTCCATGGGTCCATTTTTTCGTTCTCGTAGCACTTTAAAATCGAAGCCATCCTTCAAAAAATCAATCATGGATTGTTTCTGAGCTAGATCACCAACTTGAACGGTAATACTCTGGAGAACCGAATTGGTATCTGCAAATTCTGGAAGAGTTCCAACTGCAGCATTTGAAACTGATGGCGACAACGTAAAGCTCCCAAATGCGGTTGCAAGCCAAATAGAGGATTTGGCTGTATTAGATAGCATCGATCTTCGGCTTACTTTAGCTGCCAGAGTTGTTCGAGAGCATCGAACATTTGATGTCATAGCATGAAATGCATGGACTTGAGATGTAAGCACAAGAAATGCAAGCACTAAGAAATTCATGACAAACAGATGGAAAATGTTTCAAATGTTGTTGCACTTATAATGGTTGGGCGTGAGTATTTTATTGGCTTCTACATAAGATAACTGCGTTCTGCGTTGGCGTTTTGTCGGTTGGAAGTTCAGAAACTCTTTCATGGGAAACCAGGTTAGCTCTCTCGTCGTACTGTTTACTCTTTACAGTAGTTCACTTGGTTTGTTTGTGCACTACAAAAGACCTGAAAGATGACGAATTTCATTCAATCGCACAACCTTTACGATTGGAAGCGTGACTGAAAAGTCATTTGGAGCCAAAGAGAACTTTCCTCCAAATATATTACTACTTTGCGTTATTTGTCTTGTTTCCTTACAATCCAAATCCAAAACATGAATACTACAGTTATTCACACTCATCGTCCCAGCTTCTATCAAGGAAATATCCATTGCCATGGCCAACAACACACGAAGATATGTAGAATGAGATACTGCAATCGCACAGCCTCCATTATTCACCGCAACATCTCTTAGAGAGACCAAAGCTTCGCTAGCTCGAGCAATGACATTCCTTCCCGTCTCTCCTCCATCATTTCGAACATCCAGCCTTCCAAGACCCCATTGTCCGAATGTATACATCATGGTTGCTTTTGCTTCATTGACTGACTTTCCCTCCAAAGATCCAAAATCAACCTCATTTAAAGAATGTAATGTTTGTAGTCCCAAGAGTCCCTTGGAATCCATCCCATCTGTTCCTCCACCGTTTATGGATGTTGTTAGAAATTTCAAGTCGGAGTCTTCCACTTGTGGTTCATACGATGCAACTGGATCACGATACAAACCCATTGCCAATGACACAATCTGAGCCGTTTCCCTCGCTCTCTGTAAATTAGAATGTATTGCAAGTTTTGGGAGAATGACATTTCCACCTCGAAAGTAATTACTCAAGGTTTCCCCCATTCGAAGTGCTTGTCTTCTGCCAGTGTCATTCAATGGTGGATCTACCCTCGCTCCTTGAACTTTCCGCAAACGATTGTTCTCCGTTTGTCCATGTCGGCACAGGAAGATTCGAACGGTGTCAGGTTGGATTGGTGGAAGATCTTCCAGACATGATAGATTTGGGATGATGGGTTTATGGTCTTCTGCATGAACAGATTCGGTGGATAAAGTGTGTATAAGAGCTGTAGCAGATGAAGTTGTGAGTATCCTTTGAATGACTGTTCTTCGAGAAATGGGAGGAAACTTTGAAGACGGTTGAGTTTGTGAAGGAGCCAATCCTAGAACATGATTAGGCAATAAAAGTAATAATAAGAACGATAGACTGATTGTCATTTTGATGTAATATTGTCCATCCAATCAATCTTTCTATGTAGAGATAGAAACAACCTTTCTCATCTTCATCGACACATCACATATCACATATCATCAATCATCAAGTATCAGGTATCATGCGCGTGGTATTTGGTTGCAAGTTCTATCTTTCCCATTTGTCTTCATTTCTAACCCTAACGTTAAACCTAACCCTACGAGTATTTTCCAACGGGCAACTCCCACACGTTGTAATTCACACGACATACAACAACCCACCTATATCTCCATCTAAACACTTCTAATTGGAACCGTTGAAATGATAAGCTTCACAAATAATTTGCTCATTCTATTATCTGTGCTATTGGCAACTCCAGTGTTCTCTTCACTTTCAGTTACTCTTGCTCCTGAAGAAGAATTTTGTTTCGCATTTCGCACGCCAGGTACTGATCCTTATCATATCACGTAAGTCTACCAATGCATCACTCACATTGGTTCATAAATTCTTGTTTGTTGCATTTAAGAATCCTACTAAGGTTCTCACATTTGATTTACCCTTTATCCTTCTTAACAGTGGAAGTTATGACATGATTGACGATGAATTTTCGGCCAAACCAGTAACAGCTGTTTTATTTGATTGGGAAACCGGAGCGGTCAAATGGCACTCCGAATACGATCACAGCGAAGGAACATTCTCACTCACTACGAATGGAAAATTTCACTTGTGCTTAGGAAATGGTCATGGTGGTTACAAAACTGAGGACGAGATACATAAGGATCATTTGAAACTTTCGGAAGGACACCATTCTGAGGAAGAAGATCATTACGATTACACGAATACGGATGGTGAACTCAGAACGATTGGGTTTACTCTACGAGTAAGACCTGTAGAAGGAACGGCCGCCGCTGCGCTTTTGAAGGATAAAACGACTTTGGAAAACCCCGCCGATATCTTGAAAAATAAGTTGCTCGATTTGAGCACGACATTGAGAGACAGGATGGAGTTGCTCTTGGACCATCAAGAGTACATCAAGAATAGAGAAGCGCAGCATAGAAATATTGTGGAGCAAACTTTTTCGATCCTAACGAGATGGACTTTGTTGGAGGCATTCGTTTTGTGTGCTATTGCAACTGGACAAGTACTTTATTTGAAGAAATTCTTTGAGACCAAGAGGTATCTTTAGTTGAATTCCTATTAGAGTCTTAAATATTATCAATAGTTTACCATCTTTACATCAACTGCTATATTTGTGTTCAGTCATGTATCTACATTGATGATCGATTGGGTCTACGACGTTATTTCATGCTTTATCCCTGACAAGTGCAGAGATCGGATTGAAAACATCTCCACGACCACACAATTTCATTTTCACACACCAGAGAAATCAATCTGCTATCTGATTGTGCCATAGTATTCATATCTTTGGCAACCTTCCTTCTACACCCTTTCGATTTTTCCTTCTGAGAATCTCAAGAATTAGACGCATTACTAAAAACAACACGATGAGATGAATACCTACTTAGAATGATTTGACTAGAATGTACTTTGAGATGAGCTGTAATATACCACCAGTTAATCTACATTCTCTCCCCATAGTACACACAAAAAGGTACGTTTCGCCTTTGAAGTGGAATAAGTTTTCAAACTAGTGATTAATGCAATACTATGGAATTACCGTCTGAGGCCACTGGCCAATTGAGGAGAATTCTGCGGCTTTAATGAAGTTTTTGTACAGTTTCATCTTTATTACCAACAATATCACAAGAATTCATATCTCAAACTATTTATGTATTATTTTCCTACAGCACGGAGAACGATTCAGTCCAGCTTTGTCATTTGTCCCGGTCTTAATTTTATTCTTTGATATTTTGCAGATCTTGGTGGTTTTCTGGCATCCTGAAATTATCATGTGCATATATAGAAAGATATGAAACATGTGTTTCCATGATTGAGAACATTTGGGTTCCCCATTTTTCTTCACAAAGCGAAATTATGATCATCAATACCTGAATCAGATCGACGGATTTTTCTACTGAAAAGTCAACCTAATGTTATTTTAATAATTCTACTATTTCAGATACTAGATGCCTTCTTTCATTAAGGTATGTCTGTCTATCGATCCAACGCATTCTTCTTCCATTCAACTGGTAGATTTTTCATTGTGATGAAGCCATTTTTATCCTCCGCAACTTTAAGAAGTTCATGATAAAGCTCACGATCAGCTGCTTGATCGAACGCCTTCAGGACATTGTAATCAACATACCCACTGTTCTTTGCCCTTTCAAAGACAGCGCGCAGTACTTGGTTCCTTACATCACCTTCTGGAAGTAAAGTTTTGGCAGCTTTTAGCAGAGTTGAGTATGTAATCGAATTCGGTTCGAGCTTTGCTGCCAAAATTGCCTTGTTGACTGCAAACGCAATTTTCAGTGCATTCGCTTGCTGTTCATGGTTACCATTGCACCTAGCACACGCATCAATCACGGCGTTGTAAGTATATAAGTTTGGTTTGATAGATTCGTCACTAGTTTTCTTGTATTCATCACTGACTTTCTTCAATATTCGTAAGGCTCTCTGAGGTTTCGTGTAATCCCTTGAACGTGCCCATGCGGTTATGGCGGCCTGTATTTATAAATCATAAAGGTTAGTAACATTCTCTTATAAAAACTAGTAAACTTCCGAAGATCATAGAGAATATAACAACTCACAGTATAGGTTCTAATACTTGGCTTCGTTGTGGACGTGCTTCCTTCTCCGCGCTTGCAGTCTTCTTGGTATATTTCTTCCATTCTCTGTATGAGTTCCTCGGCCTTGGATGTGGATCTTTCATCTCTTGTCTTGGCCCAGGCATTGATCATAACCGTAAAAGCTTTGGATGAGGGTTTCAATCTTTCATTTCCTCCTTCTTTCCATGCCTTGTATGCACTTTCGAACAAGACCTCGCCCCTTTCAGTTGCAGCAACATCACCACATCTAGAATACGATTCAATAATTTGAGTGACTGCTGTAATATCAGGCTGGAAGTCAACATCGCCAGTTTCTTTGTACTTTCTATTCCAAGTGTTATAAATGTCATTCACTTTTTTGGCAACATGCCAAGCGTTGTTCGAGTGAAATTTGTCTCCACGGCTGTTATTATAGCTGTGTTTAAGATAGGCATTAATTGCACTATTTGCCAAGCGGATCACCGGTTTCAGCTCCGGTTTGTTCGTTTCCTCGTATTTTTTCTGGACCGTTTCTAACAGCAAATCTACTTGTTTCATAGAATCTGGATCTTCCGACATTCCCAAAACCTCGATCATGATAGAATATGTAATTGTATCTGGTTGAACATTGGACCAGAGAGCAGGATCAGTGCGTAAAAAAGGTTCACCACTTTCATCTTCGCCTTGTAAGCCTTTTGTACTCAACATCACCATTCGTTTATAAAGCTCTTCAATCATTTCCGGAGCTTCTTTTGCATTTGATTTACTGATTCCATCCATGACGATGTTATAACCAAACGAGTTGGGACAAATATCACTTTGACCAGTAATATACCTGTGTTCAGTTTTTCTCAAAATATCAAGAGACCTCTCTGCGGCACCTTTAGCTGTATAAACACCGCCATGGTTGAGCTCTTCGGGAACATCATCCATAGCATGCAAAACTTCATTAATATCTCCCCGCCCTCGACCTTCTGCTAGTGTTTGAGCGGCCTTTGCCCAAACCTTCATCAATGTATTGTACGTAACAATATCAAGTTCAAATGTTGCAGTACCATCTTCGACAGCCTGTTCTAGTTTACCGACAAGAGCTTCAGCTATAGTTGCACGACTGATAACATCAATCTTGTTGTTTTTCTTTTTGTTTGCAATGTCAGCTGCAATATCTTCTAATGCAAGATTAAAAGCACGGCTATTGCTATAAGAATGGAGATCAAGAATATGTTCAGTGGCCGATTGATCGCTGCTGGAAGCATCCGTTTCACTGGGCAATGACGTGGTAGAAAACAATCTGGAACGTTTGGTGAGAAAACGAACAATAAAAAGAAATACTATGAAATGTGTTCATGGTTTCTTACATCGATCGAGCAAACGAATATTGCGCACTATGCGTCTTTGGAGTGAAGAACTGATTTTTACCAACGGGCAACGTGAATGACTCAACAAATAATGGATTTGGTTGCATCAGGGTTGTCAGTAGTGCGATCATTGACACAGCGCGGAATTTCTTCAAAGCACCATTTGAGCATTCATCTGCCATATGACACCCTTTTTGACTTATTGCGTTTACGAAGATACTCATCCTCCTCGTTTGGCTAGGTATAATGAATTCTATTCTAGAGGTTCTTCCAATTAATGGAGGAAGTGTCACATGAAAAAAGAAAAAATTGAGAGTTCCCAAAAATCCTTGGCTGAGGTGACGGCAATTCCCAGGTTTAACGCGGGAAAACATTCATTTTATTTGAGTCAGTCGAAAGATTATTCATTTGATTTACAATGCTCTCTAA
>Ga0213868_10004696_pt1 | contig 12463 bp, 9 predicted proteins | sample PICome_9_FD_160087 | JGI IMG/M metagenome (GOLD analysis project Ga0213868, IMG submission 160087) | Coastal seawater microbial communities near Pivers Island, North Carolina, United States - PICO127 | ecosystem: Environmental > Aquatic > Marine > Coastal | place: USA: North Carolina | collected...
TGTAACACCACGTGGAAAAACGTGTGTCATATCGATACCATCCACTGCTTCCTATGACGTATTTCTCCGTGCATTATTGGAAAAGGCTGCGGAAGTGGACGCGCCTGGCGGTTATGCCCCTTGTAAAAACCACCATCTATTGATGCAAGGCCACAGCAGTAGGAACAGTCATAGTACTAATAGTACTAGTATGAATGCAAGAGGAAATATAACTCAGTATCATCATGATGGAACAAACTATGAGGGAGGATTGGGAATGATTCGTAAATCCAGTGCACTTTATGGTCGATTGGTACGAAGAAGAGTGGATGTCGTTCCGTCCATTTCAACAACAACAACAACAACAACAACTTTCTCTGCTCATCACAACAACATGGTAGATGAAGAAGATTCCTCCATATCATCCTCATCTTTATCATCATGTTCTTCTCCATACATTGAAAATAGAATGGATGGTGGTTTTGATCAAGAGGATAGTATGTATCTAGAATCATGTCATGATTTGACATCATCCTCTTCCATCAATTTTTCAAAGTTGGCCTATGTCGTATTCAACGGAAAGGTTTTGGATAGGAAGGAATATGCAGCACTTACCATGGATGCAACGAATCTTGATTCACCACAAAGTTTTATTTATCACATTTCACTCCGTTTGAGAGTGTGTGGTGGTATTGACCGACAAAATCGTGTAGGGTCAAAATTTGGAGGTGGGGGTGTTTCTTCCGCTCAGCAAACGGAACGGGAACGAAAGGATCGTTTGAGACAACTTGCATTAGAGACTGTGGATTTGGCGAAAGATCCGTATTTGATGAGGAATCATTTAGGTTCTTATGAATGTAAACTGTGTTTGACATTGCATACGAATGAAGGGTACGTACCTGTTCTTTCAGATTATTCTTTGTTTCGTTTGTATACATGTAGTCTCAATATAACTTACGTATGCATGTTTGCATGATACAGTAATTACTTGGCACACACACAGGGTAAGAAGCATACAACGAATCTTGCCAAACGCGCTGCCATGGAAGCAAAGTTGAAAGGAAAACAAGAGGAAGGGCCTGCATTAGTCTCAAAATCGACATCTGCTGCTGAGAGCTCAGTGCGTCGAGTAAAAATTGGAAGACCAGCCTACGATATTTTCAAATCGCGTCATTTTGAAACGAATCAACGATGTCTCTCTTTTCAATTGCATTATCCAGAAATCAAAGATGACATGCAACCAAGACATAGATTCATGTCTGCTTTTGAACAGAGGGTAGAAAGTCCAGATAGAAAGTATCAATACTTACTCATAGCCGCAGAACCGTACGAGACAGTTGCATTCAAAATTCCAAATGAACCGATTGATAAAGAAGAGGGAAAATTTGTAACGAATTGGGACGCAGATGGAAAGATGTTTACTTTGACATTGTACTATGTGGACAATTATGAGAAATAGTCTTACATAACATTTTTATACATAAACAAAACATCAAAACGATCTATTTTCTTTTTTATTTACAATTCTGAGCGTCGAACTAATTCAAGTCGTGCACGAAGTGATGCCGTATTGGCCATAGCAGACGAGGGGCGATCGTCTAAATCATGGGATTTTGCTGGTGACTTTGCATTAGCTCTCCTAGTCGCCGCGGCTAACCTTTGACGAAGAGATGAGACACCTTGTGATGAAGATGCAGCGGGAGGACTATAATTGGTACTACGTACGTAACCGAGACTACTTGAAGAAGTAACCGCATTGGAGCCCATGGCAGATTGTGCGGTTGCCTCTGCAGCATTAATTTTAGACTTCAAATATCGTAACTTTTCGGACATGGACATTTGACTGTTGCTTTCGCTAAAATCAGAACCTGCAGATCTACTGGACATGTTTTGAGATGATATTGATGTCATATTCGACAGCATTGAACGTGAACCAGCGCTCGTGATGGCTCTAACTGGTGATCTGAGCTGATCTAAAATATACTTTCGGAATGGCGCCGACACTCCAGATAGGTGAGACTCGATATCAATGTCTTTATGTGCATCAAGATAATCACGAAGATCATCCATCGAAGCAATCCTATCATCGTCATCTCCAGCACGACCTACTGCATAAATTAATTCGGACAGGTAATCAGGATCATAACTTCTTGAATCTGTTTTCGATGAAATAGTTTCTACGCGATATATAGGGGTCAGTCCAAGTTCAGTGCAGCAAGTTGCAACTAATCTGCCGGTAAAGGTCGACTGATGAAGCCCATTATTCATTAATTCATTCCTTAGTTCCTGCATACTGTCTTGAGCGTTCTTTGCTTTGATCAACTGCAGTACTAAAGTATGTATCATATCGTGACATGGTGCCAATTTATCTGCATCTCTGAGAGACGCTGGATCTGTCAGAGTACTACCATCCGTAGAGTGGGTTACCGAACCTGAAATTGAGTCACATTTGATGAGAAATTGTTCTATTCCCATTAAGATGGCTTCGACATTGGTTTGCCTGCTCGTGAAAGGAGCAATTTCACTTTCCTCGGCCTTAATAACCCTCGAGAACAATTTCGTGATTATTCTTGACATGCGCTGAGTGTTGGTAACTTGTTCTTGACTAGAATTATCTTGATCGACAGAGGAGCAAAGACGAAGCTGAAGAGAAATAAGAGCTGTCAAAGAAATATGCCTCATACAACCGTAAGCCGCTTGAATAGCGAGCTAAAAAATAGAAGTGAGAAACAAAACATCAAACAGAATCTGAATAAAATGACCCTCATTCTCACCTTATTAATCGCTTTTACCATCTTTTTGCAAGTAGATGCATCCAGGCCAGATGTTTCAGCAGAAGACGAAGAAGAAAGACGTCGATCGAGTAGCGAAGCAGTAGCTTGAAAAATAACGATGGACAAAGATGACAGATTGACTTGTGCGGCTAAAGGTGGATCAAGGAATATGGCCATAAGTCCTGCAATAGATACAGAAAGCAAAGGTACAGAAAGTCCATCTCTGTGAGTTGGCGTCCCGCATTTGAAACCAAAATCTAAAACCCTATAAACAACATTAAAAGAAAATTGTAAGAGCACAGCATATTTGTGTTTGTATGTGCATTAGCACGACCACTTACTTTGTCAGTATTTCGATGCATTCAGGTACATGTTGTTGGACATAATCTCGAAGATCCTTCAAGTCATCAGCAATGGTGCCTGTGCTATCAACGCCGCCGCTTGAAAATGACGAATGAAGCTGACGTAAACCTACTAGAGCACCTGTAAATTTACCATCTATTTCAGACAGCGGAGTAGGAAGGGCAAGCAAAGCTTTCACCTTCTTCATGATATCATCGTATAATGCACATGTCAATTCAGAACCTTCTACATCGGGTAGAAATGGATTATTTGCACTTGAGTCTTCTGTCTCGATTTGATGCTTTGTCCGAATTTGCTGCAGTCTCTCTCTCAAAGCAGCTGCAGTCCCAAAAGATTCTGAACGCTTACTTAGCAGCGTTTGTGTGAACAAGGACGAAGAGGAAGCAGATGTAATATTGCGTTCAGAGGAAGCTTGATTTGAACTATACGAAAATTTGAAAGGACCGTCTAAGTCGTCTGCATCTTTATTAATCGACTCTTTTATCGAGATCGGACTTGTTGATTTTGAGGCTGCGAGATTCACAGCGCTGGTTTGGTTTGTTATCCTTCCCGTTGACTGGCGATGCAAACTTGGTCGTTTGTTGCTTTTGATCATACGATCTTCTATTAATTGCCTGGACTGACGTGAAAAAGACAGCGTAGAGCCGCATAATTTGAAGAATTTCGAAACATCCCCATTTAAATTTGCGATAATCGTCTCGATCAAGTCTAAATAAATAGCCTTCTGATCCGGTGCATTCTCTTCAGAAAAAGCTTTGGCAGTAACCTGGATCCCTTTCTTCCCTATTGCACTGATACCATTTTTTTCAATGCAACCATGAACCTGCAACGCTGCGAAAACGCGAGATTTAGGCGATTTTCCGCTTTCCATTACCAGAACACATATTAATGGACCGTATTTTGTAGGAGGGTATATATTGTCAGAGATGGAATCAAGAATATTTCGCACCTTTTCCTTAAAACGACCCCTAGCAGTTGCTGCCTTATCAATTACGTATGGCAACAACAAATTAGCTTCAAAATCTGATAATTCATAGCTTTGATTATGTAAAGTAGAGATGAGCTGTTCAAGGAAAGTCATCAGAGACTCCATTCCCGATGTACTTTCTCTGCAGCACAAGGCAATGACAAACCATCTGATAATCAAATCCAGCTGATCAATCAGAATGTATTCCTCTCCATTATCGACACAAGTGTTATGAGCTCGAGACAAAAGATCAACACCACTAGCCGCATCGTCTTGAGTTTTAAACCCTTTAATGGGGAATAGCGTCTCTAGAGACTGGTTTGGAAGGTAAGGAGACCAAGATTTCTTCAAGCACTCAAAACTCTCATCTGAAGATGGCTCAAATGGATAATCGGGAATAGAGTCCTTTTGCTTCGTAGAGTGACTGCAGCGTTGGCGTTTTGCAGACTCTGATGAAGCCGAGGAACCTTTCAAAGGGTTGGCATTGAGATCATTAGCTACAACATCCAGTGCGTCATCTTTAGCCAATCTTATTTCTCCAACGAGTGACTTTCTCGATGGTCGAGACAAAGAACGTGATCGAACTTTCGGAACTATCTTCTCATCCTCCTGACGGCTTCGAAGGGAATCGGCGTGCATCAAGTTTTCGGAATCTTGATCAACACCGATACTTTTCAAACTTTCAATGACAGGCTGTAACGGTTTTTGTTCTCCCTGTGTCAATCTTGATATAGGCTTTTCAATCATTGGAACCGTGAGAATTCGGTGACTGACACAAATATTAAGCAAATTCTCAGCAGCCGCTCTGGATTCAGATTTTGGCGCCATTAAACATCCAACGAGTGACTTTGCAAATTGGGCATACACTGTTTTTGCTTTTGAAGATGAAACTAGGCTATAAGGTCTGAACGCGCTGGCTCTTTCAGAAAGTACTTGTAATACTTCTGGGAGCCCGACCGCCTTAAAGTCCGTATCTTCTACTTCTGAACTGAATGCTGACATCAATGCTTCAGCAACTTCTCCGTTTACACCCCCTCCATTCATATCTGAAACCATTGTTCCTTTCAGTAACGCATCCAATGATGCATCTCGAACAATTTTCTTATTATCAGTCAAAGATGCATAAATTAGAGGCCCATATGCAATTCTACCCAACTTTACTTGGGACGGACTGTCAACCGAATTTAACACAAGAGAAATATCTCTGGCCGCGATCGGTTTCAGATTAGATTGAGAATCTTTCATTCTGGATTTTAATGCACGAATCAATTCTAACAATCCTGGCATAGCGTCTGGGTCTGTTGAAATAAGGCCATTATATTTCGAGCAAGTTGCCTCGATTTCATCTAAAGCAGCTTTCCTTTTTTTCCATGCATCTTTGCCATCATTCGAACACTTATGAAAGAAACAGGGAGAAGAATGAGACAAAAATATTCAATACACAAAATACGAATTCTTTTCACCACTTACCAACTCAGATAGGATATTGGGTGATAAAACTGTCATCAGATCAGTCTTGGGTATATCGAAACCTAGTCCACCTTGGGCGTTCGTTCCATTTTCTTCACTGACCTCATTTTGAATCAAGAATTTTTTGGCTCTGTTTTGATTGGCCGAGGAGGGATTGTATGCAGTACTATCAATTAGACTATCGATCGCAGATCGCACACTTTCGGATTGAATAGATAAAGTCATGGCTTTGAAAGAAGGACCAAGTTGGCTGTACATCTCTTTTAGCAAGGCGAGAGCCGCAGATTTAACTTTGGGATTGCCACTCTCACACTCCTTAAAAAATAGTGCATATTGTGTATATTAGATTAGAAAGGTAAAAAGGACATAATAAAACATGTCACCGCTCACCTTAAGAGCCCAGTCAACACATAAACCAAGGGATCTGGAGATGGCAGCTGCTCCAAAATCTTTGCAAAATTCTTCTGCCCAATTTAGGAGAGCTGAATGCGAAAGCGGTGATTTTATTCCGTCAACAGCGGCGACTAGGAAAGAAAAGATGAATTCAGGAGACTGAACTTCGCACATGCGAGTTAACAAGACCGGTGACGAAGAAGCCAACTTCTTATCCGAAATTTTGTTAACTGCCGCGACAGTGCTTATCTGAGATATCCACATATCAACTGGGCAATTTTTAGCCTCATAAATATCACAAATGCAAAGAATGAGGTCCAAGGCAGCCTTCAATACATTGAAATTACTGTCTTGTAATTGCTTCGTGTTATCATAAATCAAAGCCACAACATTAAGAGCGAATTTCTCTCCCTCGATCTTAGCCATATCTGATCGCGAAAACGACTGAAGCGCCTCAAGCGCCGTTTTACGAAATTTCCAGTTAGCTGAAAGCAGTCCTGCTAAGACCCCATCGTTTTCTTCGTCTTCATCCCAGTTGGGAATTGAAATAGAAGACAAATACTCAATTGCATCGGACGGATTAGGAATATTTTGATCATTAACCTTAACTTCAAAAATTCTTCGAGAATCAGAGACCGCTCCGGATGGTATTGATGGACGGGTAATGGTTTTATTGGGTACAGTAGATGGTGCGTTCGACCTTGAGCTGAAACCATCGGGCAAATTTGAACGCCTTTTGCCCGAAGAGCTGAAACCTTTAGCATTTGTTCTATTGGTGCTCACCGATGATGGTTCATCCCTTTGGGGACCTCTCGACTGTGATCTTGGCTTATCTGTAAGTGTCTTCGATGGAGACGAGTTTGTGGATGTAGTACTAGAGGACTGCATCATTAGAAGTTTGAAGAGACGGGGATTAGATCTCTCGAGGCTAGTGACGCTGTTTATTGCGATATTTTTTATGTCATCGGTACCATAATTCATCAGTTGCGAAAGAAGCGAGTTTGCTTCTTTTCGCACATTACTATCGGAATCACCGATAGACTGAATTGCAAGTTGAACTAACTCTTGGGCGATGATTGTATCAAGGTGAGCTTTCTTATTCAAAGAATTAGAATTTCTGACACATCTATTTAGATAAGCCAAAGCGGCAACACGGATCATAACATTCTTCTCCTTTTTTTCATCTAAAAACATACTTATGCCATCTTCTTTACCAAGTAGATTCGAAAAAGACACGACATTTCCAAAAATCGAGTCAAGACAGTCCTCAACAGCTTTCGCTACTTTTTTGTCCTTCGATAGATTTAAAAGAACCGATATCAACGGTTTTAGATGGGGAAACAGCTTTTCTCCAACACCTTCGGCTAACATACCGAGTGAAGCTAGTGCCTTAGATTTTACCGCAAAATGCGAGTGTGTTAAAAGCCTCTTCAGTTCGGAAATTAATGGTGCATAGTTCACGGAACTGGATGGCTGAACGAGTTTGTAAGGTCGTTCACCACCACAGCTGAGCAGGATATCTAGAGCACCGACCTTTTCTGACCATTTTAATTCCTTCATTTTCATCTTGTAATCTGTTTCTTCCAATGCGCCCAAAATGTTCACAGGATCTCTAGCTGCAAGCCTAGCAGCTGCATCTTCCTCCATCCCAGCCTTAAGAAGATCAAGGGCATCTTTTTCACTTTGACCAGAGCCACTGAAATATCGAAGGCCAATAGTAGGTGGTACTGAATTTGAATTATTACTCAAATATGTATCTAACTCAGTTATTTGAGCTGTTCTCATTTCCGCTATAATATCATCCAACGGACTTTTCGAACCAACAGCTCGGCAAATTTCTACAAGAATTTGAAGACCATCGTCTCGAACCTTACCGTTTGCATGATTGAGCATCGTCGTCGCATTTTTTGTTACGTGAGTTAGGGGTAAATTTAAAGCGCCAAAAGACCTGGATGCCTCAAGAATTAAAGAAACTGCCTTCGCAGCAGTCTTTGGCTTCTTCGAAGTTAGCCCGTGATCAAGAAGTATTTCCACGACAATGTGAACGGATGAAGAGCCATCACGACCAACTTCCATCAATTTCATCAAAACGCAGTCTGTCAGTTGATTTGTGGAAGGGCGTGACGCTGAAAAAGCTGGTCCTAATACAATTGAGCTAACTATCGGAGCTACATGACTAGGCTGAGAACCTCCAATACAATAATCAGCATAGTAAAAGGTTAATCGCAAAGCCGAATCGAGTGCACTTGCGTTGGAATCTTTTAACATGGCGGGCAGAGCACTATCTAATGATTCATGAATGAAGCCCCCAGCGACTTTATTCTCTGCTTTGATACCACGAGTTTTTTCAACTATAAGGTGAAGAATAACATCATACGATGCTTTGCGAAGTTTCCAATTTTGACTACCAAGATATTCAATGACATTATCTTCCTGTACTACAATGTCATCATCGACAACAACAGAGCTTTGTGTAGCAGGTTGGGTTGGTAACTCAATTTTCGTAGAGCCAGGAGTAGATGCCAGAGGAAGCGATTGAGTCGATTGCTCTTTGCTTACCAAAGGCTTCTTTGAAGTAATGCTTTTCGGAGGAATGGAAGTCGATGATTTTTTCCAAGGCGGAAGTGACTCTTCACCTTTTTTTGCCCGTGATGGCGATTTTGATTGCTGACGTGTAGTTGGCTTTTTTGATGATTTAATTCTTTCATTAGCTTCACTTTTGGTGGGTGCAACCTCACCATTGTCATCTGCAAATCGATCTCCCGTACTCCTCATAGATATTGATCTCAATTCTGCCAGTAAAGCTTCATCTTCGGCAGCACCACCACGCTCTCCCTTATAGGTATTTGATTCATTTGTCGACTTTATACCCATGTCAGAAAAAGTAGGAGGAGACACAGTTTCCAATGCAGCAGTTTCCGTCTCATCAGTTTCCATCGCAACACTCTCAACAGTGGGAATAACTTCTGCTGTCGTTCCTTCTGTTTGATGTGATCTTTTCCACGGTTTTTCATCCTCAGTTTTTTCTATCTTCAATGGAGTTTTTCTTCGCGATAATTTTTTCTTTGCCTTGGGAGGATCTGTCATTGGTTCAGATGGTGGTAAATTGCCATCATTATCGTCAGCAAAACGATCTCTACCACTCATGGATATAGCTCTCAATTCTGCAAGCAATGCAGCATCTTCAGCAGCTCCGCCTCTTTCCCCATGAAATGTGCTTTTCGCTTTCGAGTCTGAAACACCAAAATCTGTCGAGATGGGCGGAGATATCAGTTTCTCTTCTTCCTGTAAGTTCGAACGTATTGGTGATTTCTTCAGCTGACGATATGATGACAAGGACATTTCCTTCACGGGAGATGTTTGAGAGTGATCCTTAGGTGACTCCTTGGTAGTAAGTGCGGCTGGTTCAACTGTCGAATGGTCATTATTTAGAAAATGATCCTCTTGGTCTTTAATAGATATACTAGCTCTTGATTCATCTAATGATGATTCATCATCCTGTTTGGTTATTGCACGATGGTCTTGGAAAGGACTACTTTTGCTAGGAGTGCCTCTTGAAGTACTTGACCTCCTATCACTCTTATCTGTGGACTTTGTTGAACCAGGACTGTCCATCATCGACTCAGCAACATCTTTTCGTGACGATTTAGCTGCACTGCTGTCTTTCTTCTTCCTCCATGGAGGTGTCCCATTCGATTTCTTTGGAGTAAAAGTCATTCTTGTCGTGTTAGCTGAGGGAGAGGACACCTGCGTACGAGACTTGCGATACGAAGACAGGGAGATTGAATGCATCCCTGTTTCTGAGGAATTAGAATCGCTGTTGTAATTAAGACTAGTCTTGGAAGATGTGCTATTTTCTCCATCAGAATCGCGACCTGTGTCGCCGAAGTCTTCCCTCATGTCCTTCGAATTATTGAGCGCCTTTTTTCCAGAGGACATTCTAGCTTCCTTATTCTTAAGTTCGATTGGGGGATCATTCTTAATCGGTGTTGATAGCTTCGTGTTTTTAGGAGAGGGTTTCGAAATAGGGGAAGGAGGGGAAGACGGCTCATGAGTGGTATTGTTCTCGTTCGCATCACCATCATCATCCTCATTGTCGAAACGACTTGCACTCGCTGATTGGTTTGAAATTGCTCGAAGTTCCGCTAAAAGAGCAGCTTCCTCCTCAGTCATGTTTTACAGAAGGATATTCACCAAAGGGTTGTACTCAGAGGATCGAAGGATTTCTGCAACCAATTTGTATACAATACGGACCGAGAGGAGGATATATTCGTTATTCGTTGTGATCGTTTCGAAAAAAATGAAAAAAAATGGCCGGTACAATGCAATGTCCGTGACGGAACGGGAGTCTGCACTTAATATCCGTATCGGACCAAAGTGAGATGAAAGTCAGTCATCAGTCAACACATCATTTTTCTGATGAGTTGTTCGTTCCCAAAATTTTAGTGTAGTCTAAAAGTCGATCTCATAATTTTTGTTCAAGTCTATTCACCACTTGTAATTACAACGCATATCTGCATACATACCCTTTCTAATGTCCAAGTTTACAACTCTTGCACTGATCTCGATTCTAGGGACTGGAAATGCCTTCTCTGTGAGCCATAATACTCTCACTCGGAGCTCGAGCTCACTGATGAAAACAAGCAAAGTTCCTGTAGTTGCTCTTTCTATGGCATCCGTCGATGATGAAATTGCCTCCCTTCGTGCTGCTGCGCAAAAAGCAAGAGAAGAAGCTGCACAGTTAGAAAAGGCCATGGGAAAGGAGGTTTCTGATACATCTGACAAAAACGCGAATGCAAAGGCTACTACTACTGCTGCTGCTGTACCAATAAAACTATCTGCGGATGAAGTCAAGAACTCATTGTCTTCGATTGACTTTTCATCAGGAAATGCTTCTGCTCAAATCTCTGGACTTGATTCTCTATCTTCATCTCAAAAACTTGGATTGTGGAAAGCAGCATTGACTACTTCAGTTAATACAAACTCTCCATCGCCTCTGAGACCATATCCTGTCACACTGAATTTTTTAGAACAACGCACGGCTGGAAAAATTACTTCAAAGTCACTTGGCGTTAGTGGTGAGGATGACGTATCTTTAGATGATTTCAAATATGCCACATTGTATATTACTGGAGGAGCTTCTGTCGCGGGAGTTGCTGCACTTGCATTCCTCCCTGAAAACATTGGTGCAACGGTATGTTATTTTGCCGCATTAATTCCTATCTTATGGTTGGGAGTAGGCTCGACAGCCCCTGGTCTGATTGCAGGTGCTATTGCAGCTTCTCGTGGAACCTCTGAGGAGAGAGAGGAGCAGGAGGACAGAGTGTGTCGTCATGAAGCTGGTCACTTTCTTTGTGGATATCTCTGTGGCTTACCAATAAAATCATACCAAACCAATGACTTAGGAATACCCTGTGTAGAGTTTTATCCTGCTACCGATGGTGAGGGTAGAGGAAGAGAATTCACTCCTGAGGAAATAGCTATTCTGTCAGTGGTAGCAATGTCGGGTTCAGTTGCGGAAGTACAAAAATTTGGTGTTGCAAAGGGTGGACAAAACGATTTGATTGCATTGGATCAATATTACAGAAACAGCAAAGAGTTCATTGGTGCAGAAAAACAACAAAATCTTACTAGATGGGGTGCATTGACAGCATACAACATCATCAATGCCAACATGGACAAATTTGAGAGACTTGTAGATGCATTCAAAGCAAAGAAGTCAGTAGAAGACTGTATTGCTGCCATAGAGGGGGCTAATTAGATAAGAACAGTTGAAATAAATCGAAAACTTTTTTGGAACAAAATTATGCGTGTACATGAACCAGTGAACATAGTTAAACCGCCTCGGCGAGCAAAGTATGCAATTCGCCATCGTACAACAAATCTTCAATATCCGAATTGCCTCCAATGTGCATACCTGCGATGAATATATTTGGAACAGTACGTTGATCTGTTAAATCATATAAATGATCTTGAATCAAAACTCCATCTCCACCAGGCAACTGATCAAGCTCGACCATATCATAAGTAAGTGTGTCTTCATCGAAACCTAATTCTTTCAAGACTTTATCAAACGTCATTTTTGTTCTTTTGCAGTACGGACAATATGATTTTGCAAAAATCATTATATCTGTTTAAAATGGTATAAAAACGTTTCTTGAGTTGAAATACAAAATTCCAACGTTAAAAATAAACATCTCTCTGGAGATTTCGGATATCGTACCATTATCACCAATCATTCTATCAACAAAGAGGGCCACATTCTCCCCTGTAGATAGAACTTCTGCAAAAATGACATTGACAAAGAAAGACCAAAGGAAGTAACTTCGTAACATCTTCATTTGTGCTTGTTGTCAATTGAGGGGTTTGTTGAACAATGAGTAATGTACGAGTAGCCGGTAGCATGTAAATTTACTCATTAAGACTTATGGTATATATTCAAATTGCTTCACATTTCTCATAGGAACGACCATACAAACATGACAGCACCGCTTCCCGTCTGCTCAGCGAAGTTAAG
>Ga0213868_10004701_pt1 | contig 12450 bp, 8 predicted proteins | sample PICome_9_FD_160087 | JGI IMG/M metagenome (GOLD analysis project Ga0213868, IMG submission 160087) | Coastal seawater microbial communities near Pivers Island, North Carolina, United States - PICO127 | ecosystem: Environmental > Aquatic > Marine > Coastal | place: USA: North Carolina | collected...
GTTCCTGTTGTGGAGGTTCCTGTTGTGGAGGTTCCTGTTGTGTTAGCAGTGGTACCTGTTGTGTTAGCAGTTGTTCCTGTGGCAGTAGTGGTTCCTGTGGCAGTAGTTGATCCGGCAGTAGTTGATCCGGCAGTAGTTGATCCGGCAGTAGTTGATCCGGCAGGCGTAGTCTTTGTATTTCCATGCACATTGGACCAAACGTTTACATTATACGCGTTGATTTTTAAATATCTATCTGCGTTCTCTTTCCAGTATGCAACACGCCTGTCCATGTCTTGTTGTTTCTTGGTAAGCGGAACTGGTTGTTCTTGTATTTTGGTCATGCGGGTCAAATCATCATCGGTAGGACGAGGTTTCTTGCCATAGCAATTGACACCAAAACGGGCGTATGGGTTCGCAATATATCCACCGTTAATACCAGGTCTTCCGCACATTTGTCGTTGGGCGATCGCTTCGTCGGATTGGTCTTCACACCCAACTTCTTCCTGTATTTTATTCCAGGTCTTCTTCTGGGTAGGGAACAGAATCATTTGTCCGTCGGACCATCCGTAGTTGCACCATTCGGCACCATTGGTATATGCTGATTCGACTTGGTCATATGTAGCTAACTTGGCGTCATATGCTTTACATACGGCCTTTGCATCTTCGTAGTTATACAAATTGTTTGAAACATTGAATACTTCGTCTATACTGGTTTCAGTAACCTTACCGCCATTAAGTTTGGCATCCTTTTCCGCTTGGGTTTTCTCGTCTGTCACAATATCTTTTCCCATATTGAAAAAGTTACGTAATACGGCAACTAATGAGAACCCAAATAAAAACTTGACAGAATCAATTAAAACAAGTGTAAATAATAGAACCAATGCAATAGACTCGAACATTACAAACAGAGCTGGCTTTCCACTGGAACTACTTATACGTATCACATAACCCGCAATAAAAATCATTGCGGCGAACACTGCTGTCACCACGATAGATGACGGGTTGTCCAAATAAGCAAAGAAATCGTCTGATAATGAACGTTCTTTGTCACCAGTTTCGTACATAAAATAATACGCAGCCGAAAGTATTATGACAAAAATAACGACCGATAATATGTCGGTGATTATAGATGAGCCTCCCCCTTCGCCACCTTGACGAGATAATACAAATGAAAATAAGAAATATATCCCTAAAATAGCAATGACAAGCATGATGTTTTGAGATGTAAACATAGTGTCCATTAGTTTCTTACTTTCCGTAGTAGTGGTCTCGTCTTCTGACCCATCATCGACAACCGGATTGCCACTTACGTCTGTTGTATCATTGGTATTTGGAGTAGTTGTATCATTGGCTGTAGATGTAGTTGTATTATTGGCTGTAGATGTAGTTGTATCATTGGCAGTAGTTGTATCATTTGCAGTAGTTGTATCATCATTTGTTCCAGAATCTGTAGTTTGATTCTCACTTTCTGTCATATTTATATCAGTATATTATAGTTTGTTATTTTTTTTACGATAAAATAGACAATATGCGTCATTTGAAACAATCGGTTCGGTGGATTTCAATTCACGTGCTATATTGTCATTATACAAAATCCATTTGTCTTCGTTATTGCGGACAATAGCAGTATAATGCCCACCGTTAATATTACCGTGATGGTTGCAAATACCATATAGTTCATATTTATATGAGTGGGGTTCATAGCCACATATGTATTTTGATAGGTCTAACATATCAATCGGGCAATTAATAAAATTGGTGCGTTTACTGCTACCATCAACGCTGAAACGTTTCAATGTAATTACCAGAACATTCGGCATGTTCCAAAACGAAATGTTTTTTCTGACATCTTCCTTGTAACCCAGTTTTTCATTAAACCAAGCATTTTCATCTGTTAAATATTCGGGTTGTATAAATGATTCAAAACAATCGTGCAATGTATCCGTGGGCTCTCCGTTATAATCAGTGGGTAGGTCCAGAACGAAGAACTGTTCTGGTTTCACTGATTGCGACGTGTCGTCTTTTATGGATACAATTTCAGACACATATATACCATAAAAGAGGTGCATGATTTCCGAATATTCCCTAGCGTATGTTGTTTTCAGCATTTCGTAACATTTAAGTGCCACGCTGTCGGTTCGGTTCATAATTTTACCGTTTATATGTATTCTAACGCCCCTGGAAATACTACTGTGAATACTGTCTATAAAGAACATTAGAAACTCGGAAATATCATTTTGAGACCACCCTGTAAACAGTTCTATCTGTTTTTTTGCGGCGGTCTCTTGTATTTTGTGAACGAACCGTTTTGGAGTAATGACCCCATTATTACTCCACATAAGTTTGCGCAAATCATTCCATTCGTTGAATAATACTGTCTCCGGGCAATCTTTTTTGTGTTTATCGAAGTTGGTATTATCCAGAAGCTGGTCCAACTCTATTGTATTATTTAAAAGTTGAATACATGCATTCAAAAAACATGTATTCCCGAGATTTTCTAGTCCTATCAAACCTTTGTTTTTATATTTTGATATGTCCATAAATGTATTTAGAAAATGATAGAGATATTATTTTATATTATTAGAATATCTTTATATACTTCATCAAATGGATAACAACACATATTCTAGTTCAAGGACAACACAAGATACCGAGCGGTTAGAGCAATTATTATTGGAAATGCTGAGACGAACGCCCGAAGATAGGACCACACCGATGCCCAGTCCAACGGAAGTGAGAAACGGTTATTTTCGCAATCGGGCATCAATAGAAGATGTTCACAGAACGCGCGAATCACAAGAACGTTTGCATATATTACGTATATTAGATGGTATTCTTGGAGCGTATAACAATAACATTTCGCTTTATCAAAACAATATGCGCTATTACAATGATGTAATATATCAGTCATTGGCGATTATGAACCGAACGATTTCGCAACAAAACGAATACACCAGTGCGCCTGACCTTCCGATGCCGACTATTCCAGAGAGAAACGTGCCAAATGTGTTTCAACGCAGATCAGGCGGGAATAGTCCGTATGGGGTGAATATAGATTCGCGTCTGTTTACTGACACGTCAGGAAGAATGAGGGGCAGATATATCCCACCACGACGTAATACTGCACCCGTATATGTAACATATCCATATTTAAACAACCCCGATGTCGATAATCCATATATATCAGACGATATCTTGCGCGATATCCGGACTGCATTTGATAACTTCCAAGATGTGATTGTACGACCAACTGCGGTTCAAATTGAGATGGCGACCGAACAGTTGACGTATGACCCGTCTATGGAGATTGTTGACCACACATGTCCAATTGACCGCGATGAATACGCACCCGGAGAGAACATCCGACGTATTCGTCATTGTGGGCATGCATTTCGCGAGTCGGCATTTCAGCAATGGTTTCAACAGAGCGTGCGGTGCCCGGTATGCAGATACGATATACGAGATTATCGGGAAGAGCCAACCATGGGACAACCATCAAGTATGCCGACCGAGCCAGTTAATCCAAATGTGATTTATCGGAACGTATTCGAACAACAAGCCGATTCTCTTCCCGAGTTCATGGAGCGAATAGTGTCCAATTTGAATAATATAATTACACCGGATGGTTCAGGTAGCGTGGTCGTGGACTTGTCTATAGAACCAAATATGGGCGAAGCAGACGATGCAGTGTAAATATTGCGGGAAACGACATTTAACAATAAAAAACGTCTTATTATTGTTAAATTGTAAATATGTATCTAAAAGAACCGTGTAATTGCGACGCGGTCATATTTATCATTTTGAATTTGTATCAATATATCATCGAATAATATTTTCTTGATTTTAGCTGAACAATATTTCTCTCTCTTTTTCATGAATGTTTCTATATCGGGTAAATACTCTTTTTCCAATTTAATTATATCTCGTTTATATGCTTTGATAGTAAGTCGCTTGTTTTGTAACGTCCATATTTGTTCCAACGCTAATCCAAACAACTGCTGCAATGGTTTCATCAATTGGTTCGTTACATAGTGCGTATAGTCAATTTTCAAATTATTGTCAATAATGAACTCGGGTGTTTCTATTTTATCTCCCATCAATGCCTTTGGGGTGTCATTCACAACGAATACGAACTTCATTCTGTCACCTGGCTTCGGCTTATTGCCTGGGTCTCGCTTACCAATACGATCGGCTAATACTTTATGTCCGATTTGATGTGGGTTTTTATATCCACTACGAAGTGCTTTCGTAATGGCCAACTTATCCATTGACACTTTACCTTCTACCAAGTCGGTTAGCGATTGTTGTAAGAACTTCATTGCGGCCTGAATATCGTTTTGCTGCATGAGAATATTCAATATACCTCCATAGACGTCTTTCAAATAATCACACGAATCACGACGCTTGATAGAAAGTCCCATGAACTTCATATATCCTTTATTAGGGTCTTCTTCGTAAAGCATACCCACATAACGCTTCTTGGAAAGCAATATGAACGGCATCAACGTCTTTTCATATTCCAGCCCCATAGGCGGTTTCAAATATTTCGTGCAAATATCGGCGGCCTCTTGTGCGATTTCAATTGTCGTTTCTAATGCAGGATATCCTTTTATTTTCTCTCCACTTTCAGCATTTTCCAAATTGAATGTGAAGAATACACTATCCGTGTCGCCATATACATATTCTGCGCGGGTTCGTACAACGCCGTATTTCTCGGTTTTGTATGTAGAATTGCCATATACTTCTTCTATAATCCGACGCGCATATATAATCATCATGCGGCCCGTTGCAGTAGTGGATGCAGCAACATCTTTATCATAAAACGTAGATGTTCTTGAACCACATTGACCATAGAGTGAATTGGCAGTTACTTTATAACCCAACTGACGTTTATCCAATATATTCTGCATAAATGGATCGGGTTCTGTTTTGATTTTCTTGCGCGTTTCCTTTCTCGCTTTAAGTAATTCTGTTAAAATTGACGGCATAACACCCTTTTTGTTATCGGGAAACTGAGCCCACCGACATATCATTTTGCCGACTTTGGTTTTCTCTTCCCGTGATTTTTCGTGTTTTCGCATATAACGATATGTATCAAACTCGATGTCTATGTATTGATATTCAGGGAGGTTATCGTATATGAAATTGCCATATTTATCGCGCTCTCCGGTAATTTTGATAATTTTGCCCTCCAAATCATATTCCTTCGTCCAGACTTTGCTATCGTGAGAATAATTCTGACTAATCATGGATGACGGATATAGAGATGAATAATCAACACACGCAACCGGATTGTCCATATACATCGAACATTTTGGCGGAAGAACAATTGCACCTTCATATCCCTCGGCATATCGCGGCTTTTCTACGTCGGGCATCAATGTGCTCTTCTCCCTGCATTTTTTGGCAACATAACTAGTGAGTTTGATACCTTGACCACGAAATACTAGGAAACTAATGGGGACACTGCAAATACTCGCCATTTCCACATAACCCGTAATCACATCGATTTTATTCATCAGGAAATGGACCAAGTTACAATCCTGAATACAGTATTTCGCGACGATTGCGCGGTCGCTTGCCGTTCCATTGGAAAGTCGGAAAATATCTTGCGGAGTTACGTCATCTTTCGCCATACCCCACTTGATTTTCTTTGACATATCCACGTCGTAATGTCCTTCGATGACAATAATATTGAGCTTTCCTTTGTCGGTTTCCACATTATATTCGATGTCCTTTACTACGAACTTTTTACCATTCATATAATAATCCGTAGTGAAGCTGGTGAGTTCAATGTGAATGAAATCGTTTTTACGCAATCCTTGCAAGTTCTTGCTATATAGCTTGGTGACTTTGCCATGTTCGGGGTGTTCGCCCAATTCAATATGTTTTACACCATCGCCGATGTACTGTCCTGCAACGTCGTCCAATTTGTATGACGATAAATTGAAATCTCTGCGGAAATATGCATACAAGTCTATTTGTAGTCGCCCAGTCGCTTCCACATATCGCAAATCATATTCACCACTAGCAATTTGCATTTTGGTGTGGCCAATCGTGATTTCGCCATCACCATTGTATGGTCGTTTACCGCAAGACTCATTGATTTTACGCGACAACATGAGGAAGTCGTTTGCACAATTTGTTTCTTGTGAGCGCCGAAACATGAACTCATAATCAAAACCAAATATATTATAGCCAATGATGATGTCGGGGTCTTCTTGTTGTATCAACTCTTTCCACTGTAAAAGGAGGTCTTTTTCAGTCTTCGCCGTTTCAACTTCTATGCCATCAATGTTGTCGCAATCTCCTACAACCAAACAATGGCTTCTGTACGGGTCAGTTTCACCATACCGCATAAATGTGGATCCAATGAAAGTAACCTCATCGCCCTTCAATTGGGGTAATATAATTGTAAGTGTTTTGTCAATTTCAGTTATTTTTTCGTCGCGTGTATACTTTTCGCTAAGCAATAAATGGGCGATTGTTGTTGACTTCTTCATTCGCGGAGCCTTTTTTGTATGTTTTGTGTAGTTCACTGCGTCGGTAACATTATTGTCCGTATCCAACTCCGCGTCGGGATTCCCGGTAGAAGGCAGTTGCTCTTTCATTTGGTCGAACGCATCGCTTATTTTTATCAGATTTGCGCTGGTTTCGTCCATTTTATCTTCAATCCCTTTTACTTCCAAAGTAGTAAGTGTTTCTAAGTTGCGCGTGATTTTATTTTTAGACGGTTTTATTTTTGGATATACGGGATCAATATCGTCCATTTTTGAATAACCAAATGCGGTTAATATTGCTTGCTTCATAAAGTTTCTGCATACTTCAAGGCTACTTGCTTCATTGTCCGGGTCCATGATAATACAATCGCGCTGTACCGAAAATACATCTATAATGTTAGCAACTAGGCGCTTGTATGTTTTGATGGGAATAGGGAAATCACCATGACTACTACTGGCTTCAATATCATAACTACATATTTTATACGGCACCGATGTTTCTTTTTCGGGCTGCGTTTTCAGGTGTTTCATTGAACATATATACTCAAACCTGCACGTTGTGGTTTTTTGTTCCACTTTGATCGCTTTGCTTGTATTGAAGCACACCCATCCAGACGGACTAATCTCTTGTATATGGAAATACCGCAACAATGGAGGAATATTGCTTTCATATAACTCGGTTTCTATGTCTTTAAATACAATGTTTTTGCGAACACGATAAGCATCGCCATATTTCTCCGGATCATCATTGACAAAATACCACAAGTTCTTGTATTTGTTCATGGCGATGCTGTTTGAAAACACCAATTTTGCAAAACGGTGTTCTTTTCCACCTGAGAACCCATATAACTTGTGATGGTTAACTAACGAAGCTTCCACCAACGACTCGCTGTAGTATTTTTGCAAGTCGGAATGTTTTTTTAGATATTCAACGAACGCGTTTAGACTGGACTTGTTCCAGTCATCTCCCACTTTCACGTAGAAGAATGGCAAATAATCATTCACATATACACAATGTGTTTCTCCCTTTTCATTAATACCGAACATTTGAATCACAAACGATTTGTTATCTTTCTTTTGTTCACTCTTCTTATGATCGTTGTCGGAACCAGAACTATGTTCTTCTTCCTTATCTTGAACTTCATTATAAATATGAAAATCGAACAAACGAAATGAACGAGTATGACCGGGTTTACTTTTTTTTGAAGGCATGCTTGCTATAATAGTATAATTGTGTTTAGGTAATTTGTATAGTTAAACACAATCAATTTTTCAACGAAATAATTCGCGCATCATCGATTCTTTATCGCGAGGGCCTTGATATTTTTCAAAGCTGCCGTTGACAATGCGACCGATTGTGGGATATCCTTCCATTGCTACTTTGGTGTTCTCACCTGTAATATGTTGGTTGTTTATAATAGATACAACGGTGTCAACGTCATTGCTTTCAATTTCAAATATTTCGTATTGGTCGTTCATTTCTGGTTGCTGTTTAATTTCCGAAATCATTTGGTCCCACGCGGGTTTCATAGCTTGACAGTGACCACACCAGTTCGCGTAAATAAGAACAACAGCCTTTTTATTGTTGGTTGCGGTCGGTTCTTGCACTTCGGGTTCGATTGGTTGTTCCATTTGAACGGTTTTTAATAGCTGTTCTTCCAACAGCTGCAAATCTTCGATAGAAAATGGTTTTTGCTGTTTTCTCGTCGGTGAATGCTTTGTATTTCCTTTCCCGAGTATTGTCTTACTTGCATTCTTAGATAATCCTCTTCGTCGGGAACCATTCGCAGTGCGCTTTTTCTGTGTTCCGTTTTTCTTAGTTCCGTTTTTCTTAGTTCCGTTTTTCTTAGTTCCGTTTTTCTTAGTTCCGCTATTCCTTCCATGTCGAACTCCTCTGGACTTATTCTTTTTTGTATCTTTCGTTTGCTCCGATTTGACCATTCCTTAATATACATATATATTTTAAATATACTATATGTTTGTGAGATAATATCCTATCTTATTGTATAATGAAACTAAATAATACTCAAATCATTTTTAATATATTTTTATTATTGGTATTCGTATTGGGATTTTATATTACATTGACACGTGAGAACTTCGTGGGCGGTAACAATGATCAAACGCAAGAAGTTGATACTACATGTCCGAATATGCTAGTCCAACGCGGTCAAGTATTATTGTTGTATAATTCAAGCAAACCGATTGTGGATGGCGAGAACCCACTTCCATTTTTCAATTTAGATGAATATATTCATTATTTAGAGCAACAACGTGCAAGTGGTTCTCAATGTCCTATTTTATATTTGCGTCAAGAAATAAACACACAAGGTGAGCAAGTGTTTCGCGTGAGACCTAGTCCGTTTGACTTACAAGGTGGTTTACCGGCGGCACCTCAACTAGAACAAGAACAAGTGGCCAAGTTAGATAGAGCATTTCAGCATTTAGATGCGTCGCGTGATGGCGAGACGTATAATACGAACATGTATGCCGGATTTGACCCCCAAGGACAACACATTGGAGAATACACTGATTTGGACGCGGTCCACGACTCGACCAAACAGAAGAGTATTAGTGATAACCCGATGGACCCGAATTGGGCCGGTGTCACATATACAAAACAAATGGTTGACTCTGGAAAATATGTCGGAAATGAAATAACAAAGCCCGTGTATTTCCAGCCAAAGGGAACATTTCACCCGTCAATCCCATCAGACAAAGGACTTCCCGTAGATTTACTTTGAATAGTGTTTTCTTCTTGTTCTTCTGAGAACTCGGGTAGCAAATACTGATGTATACTTTCAACCACTTTCTTACTAATTTTGCGTTTTTTACCGTTTGTTTCCAACGTTATTTCTTTCAATATTTCTGGGTTCTCGCATATACTAAAATAAAAAGAATAAAAATCCGCATATTGTTCCATAATAGCCATTGCCGTTGTAGAACTGATGCCGGGTATTTGACATAAGATGATTTCGCCAATATTATTTCTAGTGATATTATCTTTCTTCACTTTTTTTACAACCGTACAATACTCCGCGCTTGTTTTAGACATTTCTGTTTCGGTGAGAACCTGGTTCTCGTTCTGGGGAGTAAAATAGCGCCGAAACGGCTCAGTTAAATAATACGGCACCTTGTTTTTCAAGAAATTGCGCTCTATTTTATCGGCCATAGTCATAATCCACTCTGCCGATTCAGCAACACTTGACGTTTTATATACACTGAACCCTTTGAAATATTGCAACGTGGTAATTGCCGAATAAATAATCTTTTTCTCGAGTGGAGTTCTGAGTTGGGAGAACATCCCTTCAATTAAATAAATAACCGAATGTGGCGGAAACCCACTGGAGTTCAGCAAACGATACGACTGTTCTTCATACCTACCATCTTTAATAGACGCGAGCAAGTCCGAAAAGGTCTTGCGTTCTATTAACACTACATCTTTTTCTTCATCATTTTGTATTAATACATCACCTATATGGAGAACATCTTTTGAAATAACCGCATAAGATGGCTTAGACAGAGCCATATCATACGCATCACATTTATCGTATAAATCCGCTTCACGTTGGTCAATAATAACACGCATGTAAAATAATATATTGAGAACCTATTAATCATTATATTATTTATGTATCAAACTATAATTGCTTGCTGTTTACCAGGTCTTGCCATGGTAAGGAACACGGCTCATGTTGATGGGGAGACCCATGCGTGTCTTCGATGTGATAGGCATGTGAAGTCTCATGAGATTTTGGGAAGTGCCGCGCATTGCGACGCTGGTCCACGACTCACGTCCGATCTGATGAGGAAGACCGGCCTTCTTGTCGCCTCCGCTTTGCGAGCGGTTGGTAATGCTAGAAAGAGATGAAGTTTTTTTAGTGCCACTGAGTACCATTTGATTCTTTGAATATATACTTACTAAACATTTTATTTTTTATCGGGTGTTCTCGCAACAATAGAAAATAGATCGCGAAATAGCATATAGAATACTATATAAACACAGACACGTATATAGTATAACGATGAGTGGTGAAGAAGATATCCGGGTAATCAAATCCAATAATGGAGAAGAAACGTTTGTTTTCGAGCCATATAACCCCCTAAATAAACGTATTACCGACAAAGAAGTATGCAATATTCTTCGTAAATATGGCGTGAACGTGCCCATTTACAACATGGAACTGTATAAACGCGCGTTCATTCACCGCTCTTATACAAAACGTCCCGACTTGGAAAATAAGGAGAATAACATTGTAATTGCACCAAAACCCGAGAATTGTTTGGAACTATTTACTAAATCCAATGAGCGACTAGAGTTTATCGGGGACGGCGTTTTGGAATGTATCACTAAATATTATTTGTATCGCCGATTCCCAAAAGAGAACGAGGGATTTATGACCGAGAAAAAGATTGCGCTAGTAAAGAACGAGTCTATTGGCCGTATGGCATATGAAATGGGGTTGCATGAGTGGGTGATAATGTCTAAACACGCCGAGAGCAAGCAGATCCGCACGAATATGAAAAAATTAGGCTGTTTATTTGAAGCATTCATTGGTGCTCTCTTTTTAGATTTCAATCGCATGTCGATAAAAGACGAAGGTGGCTGGTTTGATAATTTATTTATAACTGGTCCTGGTATGCAAATGGTGCAAGTATTTGTGGAAACCGTATTTGAACGACACGTAGATTGGATTCGTTTGATACGCGATGACGACAATTACAAAAATATATTGCAAGTGAAAATACAGAAAGAGTTCAAAGTGACCCCCGAATATATGGAAATAGACCCGCATGATATAGATAAAGGGTATCACATGGGGGTCTATTTATGCATTGGGAAACCTACAACAGATCTTCAACATAGCAATTCCGTTCCGCTGGAAAAATATAATACTTATCATGAAATACATGAACAAATGTCACAGCAAGACTTTGTGTTTATCTTTATGGGCGAAGGAACGCATAAAATCAAGAAAAAAGCCGAACAAGTGGCTTGTGAAATATCTATACGAAAACTAGCTAGGTTTGAATGTAATACCAAATGAATTATAGAATGATTGTTAAATTATTACGAACAAAATGACAATTGCCATCGGCGTCCCATTGAACTTGTATGGTCTTTATTTCTACTCCTGCTTTGAATGCTTTCCTTACCGCTTTTTTATATATTGGGTCAATAACCGATGTAGTGAATGCAGTTGCATCGCCGCGCTGGACAATGAAACATAGTATGGCACGCTTGTCGGTTGTGGTCACTATTTCTTCCAGTTCCTGAATGTGTTTGAGTGCACGGGGGCTAACTGCATCCTTTTGATTTTTACGATAGCCATCCGGGAAATACGCTATTTTTTGGTGGTACTGTTTCGATGATATTTCATCTGCGTATTTATGACGGTCCTTTTTCGCAACGTCCACATAATCGGCTAGAGGAACACTTTTGACTTCCATTATGAACTCGCGATCATTTTCATCAATGCCCCAAAAATCAAACCTGGAGTTCAGGAATGTTTTTTCGCGCTCATACGATTTGATGTTTTTCAAATCATGAATACACCCACCTTTTAATGCATTTTCTGCAATGGTTTCGCCTAGTTTGGGATTGATACCCACAATTGTTTGTTTGTCTGGGAATTGGCTATCCGTTTGGATACTGAGATCAATCCGCATAGTGCATTTTCCACCGTTTGTATTAGACAACAATACAGTTGATTCTTTATCGGCAAGTCCACAGCACCCGAGCGACGGACTGTGTGCCAATATATTTGTTTTGCTTTTGGTTTCCACGTCTGCAACATATGGCGTTTTACATACCTTAGATGGTCTATGTAATACGGTCCCTTTTGTCAACTCGGCAATTGTATGCAATATCATTGTTTGTTGTATTATGCATCTATTGTGTTGTAGCAAAAAGTAATCAATTTTTTACGTGTGTTAGAGCGATATATTTTGTAGAGTTATAGTATAG
>Ga0213868_10004702_pt1 | contig 12448 bp, 15 predicted proteins | sample PICome_9_FD_160087 | JGI IMG/M metagenome (GOLD analysis project Ga0213868, IMG submission 160087) | Coastal seawater microbial communities near Pivers Island, North Carolina, United States - PICO127 | ecosystem: Environmental > Aquatic > Marine > Coastal | place: USA: North Carolina...
TATCCCATTGCGCGCTAGTGGTAGTTCCACTCGGCGAAATGATGACCATGGCGCCATACCGCAACACCATGCTGCCTCCCTCACTTCATGGGATATGGCTTCGAATGCTCGATGGACAGGCTGCACTGCGAACGGTAGGTTGAAAACCAGCGATGCAATTAAAAGACCAGTGAAGCTGAATGCTAGCGAGCCACCTGTCCAGCGTTCAAACCAATGCCCTAGAACGCCTTGCTGGCTGAACGCGGCAAGCAAATAGAAACCCAGAACGGTCGGTGGTAAAACCAAAGGCAGCATGACCAGCCCCTCCACGAACGCCCTATATCGGAAACGACCCCACGCTAACCAGCGTGCAATCAGTATGCCGAGTGGAATCAATATTAGCGTTGTAGATAACGCGAGCTTAATTGATAACCAAACTGCTTGCCAATCCATATCACTGAATATCAGGATGGACGAATCCAGCATTCTTAAAGATACTGGCTGCCTCTGCTCCTGCAAGGAAGTTAAACAGTGATCGGGCCCCATTATCTGCACCACTGAGTAACACCATGGCGTGATTCAAAGGTGCGTGCAGGGATCGTGATACCTCGCTGTGCACGCCCCTGTGCAATAAATGCGGACTAATGGCGTGGGAGCGCGCGATAAAAGCGCAATCCACAGCCCCTATCAGACTATATTGTGCTGCTTGCGCGACGTTGGCGGCATAAACCAGGTAGGGATGAACTACTGACCAAACCCCTGAGTTTTCCAGGGCCTCCCTAGCGGCCCGTCCATAGGGAGCAAGTTCGGGATTGGCTATGGCAATACGGCGAATCCTGCGCGTTTCCAATCCTTTGATTAACATTTTCAGATCGTTTCCGGCACCACACCCTCCATCAGCAGTATCATATAGACTGAGAACACCAACCGCGTAGATTTGCGGGCCCAAAACAGTCACTTTAGATTTTCGTATTCGTTGCGGATATTGTTCATCCGCGGACAGAAACAAATCATAGGGCGCGCCACGCAGTATCTGGTGTGTGAATTTCCCAGATGATCCGTAGCTAACTTGCACTTTTATCCCTGACTGAGATTGGAATCGATCAATAACTTCGTCCAATGGTTCGCGAATACTTGAAGCCGCCGCCACTAGGACTTCCTTTCCAGTCGCATAGCCTGTCTCGGCGAGCAACAATACTATGAGTAGGAACCGAATCATGGCGAAGACATCCCTCCGCTATCTCGATCGATGTTACCTTCAGGAGCTCGGCTGTTCGTCAGAATCCAAGACTTGCCCTCATACTCACTATTGGCAAGAATCTCCGGCACATCAAACGTTTCTGCCGGTTCATTGCCGCGATGCAGGCGGTTAAAGATTTTGTAGAACAGGAGCTTACCGGGCATCAATACCGCCGATATGACAGGAAATATATCCCGATTCAGGTATCGAACCTCGGAAATTAGTTGAAAGGTTCTCAAATTCCGAACTGAATTTTCCAAGTTCATAGCCAAAAATTATACCACTAAACCATGTCGCTTGGATGATCGAACCTCGGAAATTAGTTGAAAGGTTCTCAAATTCCGAACTGAATTTTCCAAGTTCATAGCCAAAAATTATACCACTAAACCATGTCGCTTGGATGATCGAACCTCGGAAATTAGTTGAAAGGTTCTCAAATTCCGAACTGAATTTTCCAAGTTCATAGCCAAAAATTATACCACTAAACCATGTCGCTTGGATGCGGGAGCGCATTACTGCAGCACTCTGATTAAACCGCTCATGGCGACGACCTGATACCTAAGCTCGGGTATTGACAAGTTAACTTCTCTAACCGAGAACATCCTGCTTGCAGTGTTGAATAGTGTCCAAAATTGACCCACTCTCTGTATTGAATCATAACCTGTATCCCGTCGGAACATTTGGGACAGAATGACGAGGAAACTAAGAGAGACTTTCTCTTTTTTTACTTGTTTAATATCAGGCACGGGATATCAAATTTTCGTGCCTCCTTTGCTCTAGAGTTTGTTGTTTGATCATGGCTCGTTGATCAATGATCTCATGATAACGACCGTAATACATATCTGCTGGAGTCATGATCTATCTGATATTGATTGAGATATTCTCTGAGTTCCCCAGACAAGTAACACGGCACATTGTCACTCAGCAGTCCAACCACTAACGCACACAGCTTCGATAGCTCTGCACGTAATCCACTATACACGCCATCCAGTCACTTTACATAAAATGGATTATGAGAAGTTAGATCGAATGGCCGTTATATCGAAAAATTCTAGAGCCACACTTTAATTTCACTTGTCTCAATTGGGCTAAACTCGGTCATACGTTGTCTTGTGATATTTAAATCAGATTAGTCTTTTCGTAAGATCAAGTTTTTACAACTAATCCCCCAAATTAAATATCACCCAAGACCAAGCTCTATTTTCTTGCTCTAGTCTTCGGTTCTTCCCTAAATAGGTCCATAATCTCGTCTAGATGATCGAACATTTGGCGTGACTGCTCCTGCTCCTCCTCCATTTGCTGGTCCGACACTTCGCTATGCGCCAGAGTCTGGTGCGGTAGTTTCGTCGTATCCTTTGTCTTTGAGGGTTTTTTACGCTGCTTTTTCATAGACTACCTTTTCTGATTGACTGCCTTACAAATTATTTAATTCCATACTTCTCATATATTAATTGTAACCCTTCCCTGATCAATGCAAATTTAGCCTCACCTGTCTTTTCTGAGGCAAGCTCTAACTGTTCAAACTCGTGCTTATTGAAAGGGATGGTTAACGTGGTGTATTTACGTGGTGCGTTTGGTCGATCATCTGTAAGTGGGTTACGGGGCTCTGTTCTTTTTCGCCCTCTTTTTGGGGTGTCGTGTATTACGGATTCATCTTTAGGATCAGCACCAGAAATGAAGGTTTCTATATCGGCTGGCTTTGGCTTTTCCCGGATCTTTCTAACCATTAAAAATCACCTTTGCTAATTCGTTAATTTCATTCTTGGCTTTAGGGTTATCCATCTCGACAGCCCCAAGCCCCTGACTGATAGCATCCCTATACACTTTACGGTCGTAAACTCGGACTGGCAGTACCTCAATGTATTCACTTAGAGCCTCTTCAGCTTCCTGTATTTCTTTTATTGCCGGGTTAGTTGGACATTGAGTAAGAACGGCGACAACTTTTAGATTCTCATTAAAGTCTTTTGCCTGGTCGATAATCTCTGCCATTGTTGGAGCGGTATCAATATCAGGCTGACTGGGTCTAAATGGAACGACTACTATGGTTGCTGCTAATAAGGCTGTACGTAACTCCTTAGAGTCCCTACCCCCAGCATCGATGATGACATGCTCATATCGAGAAGCTAAATCATCCACTGTAGATTTTATATTGTCGTATTTTTGAACACAGTGAACCGTAGGCGCATTTGTTCCTTCTCGATCAGATGCCCAGGTTGCAGAGGTTGCTTGCCGATCTGCATCAAGAAGAACAATATCAGCCCTTGAAGCTAACCAAGCAGCTAAATTTGTAGCAATGGTGGACTTACCACAGCCACCTTTTTCATTTCCAAGTAGAACAATCATTTTTGAATAATATAGTAAATAAGGCTGAGCTTATAGGTGTATATTTAATTCTAGGTTTAGATCTAAACTTAAATCTAGTTTTAGATCTATAAGAAAAATAATTATTAAAAACGGCATCCAAAAAAATATCCTATGAGAGACACAGAGAGCGCTGTCAAGGTTTGACAGTGAATATAGATTGGTCCCCCTATAATTCCTCAAATAAAACCACCTATATCGAATTTAAATGCGATATAGAGCAATATAAATCGATATTTGACGTTTACCACTCAAATTATATGCGATATGGTTAGATAGTTAGATAGTTGAATATCTGGCATTAAAAAACCCCTGAAGTTCGTAGCAACAGAGGTTTTTTAAATAATCGGAGTTGAGCTCAGATTAACGATTGACGACTCAAATCCTTAAATAACCAACCGCTTCTTACATGCGACAGGCTAGTTGATTGTAATCAAAATTTGCTTACTTGCAAGTAGGAAGACGGTTATTACTAAAGGAGATTACTATCTCATGATTACATTTAACGAGGAGCCCTTACCGTCTAACCATCCTTTTTTGCAAATGGATAATGTTCTGATGACTCCGCATAATGCCTACAACACCTTGCTGCAGCTTCCGTAGAACCCCTGAGAGCGCCTCTACGTACGATCCAACAGCAACGCTAATACTTCGGCTAGACAGTCGTCAGCGACGTTTGAGATCCCTAGGAAATCCACTAGTCCGAGTGTACTGCAACCTTGCTTTCTGAGAGTTTTGGCTCGATCAATATCCTGTTCTGTGATCTGGTATTTTTGCATCCACGTTTTCCTTAGCCTGGACTCAAAAGAATCCTGCAAGGGATCACCCACCATAAATAATTTATCCAATCAAGCTTCTCCCTGAGTCATTGTCTCCATTATATTGTAGCGTCTGAGGCTCACGCTTTAAATGTTCGTGGGTAACCATAGTGATTGATGCACGACACAGAGTCGTTTTAGTTTCATATTTTAAAATCATTCTTTTTTCTTTTTTCTTTTTTCCTTTTTTAGACAGTATTAAGTTATTGATCTTATTTGATTTATTGGACGTTATATGTACGGATTGATCGCTATACCTGTACGGATTGATCGCTATACCTGTACGGATTGATCGCTATACCTGTACGGATTGATCGTTTAAACGTACTAAAATATTGATGTACAAATATCGGCATTGTCGATAATGTACAGAAATGGAAAAAGACCTTGTAGTTGTAAAGTCTAACGACATCATAAACGCATCATATCGGCTGTCTGTGAGCGAACAGCGGCTGCTACTCGCTTGCATCTCCCAAATTGACAGTACCAAGTCTCTATCTGACCAAGATACGTTTGTGATCACAGCTTCTGAGATTCTGGATTTGATGGGTGCAGATAATAAATCTCGTGCTATCTATCGAGATCTTAAGGATGCTACCGATCGCCTCTGGGATCGGACTATCTCCTTTAGTGATAACGACAAGCATTACGGAAAACTGAGGTGGGTTAATCGTATTGATTATTACGAGAAGGAAGGGAAGGTAATCCTCCGGTTCTCACAAGATATCATCGAATATCTATCAGAACTTAAAGGCTCGTTTACTAAATACAAATTCCAATACATTGCTAATTTCAAGTCTGCATATTCAATCAGACTTTATGAGCTACTAGTCCAGTGGATGAGCAAAGGGGAAAGAGAGATTGCTGTTTCTGAAATTAGAGGTCTTTTAGACCTGGGAGAAAAATATCAGTCAATTGCAGAACTTAAACGACGAGTACTAGATGTTGCAGTTAAAGATGTTAACAAATATAGCAATATTCGTTGCTCATACGGACAAAGGAAGTTAGGCCGAAAGGTTGTAGCATTCCAGTTTAAGTTCAAGCTGAAAGATCCAAGCAGCGCATCAGGCAAGAATAAAAATTATGACGCATCAAAAATCGGACGGTTAGTTACCGGCAGTACCCAAGATGCCAGACCAGGTGAAACCATGATTGAATATTTGGCGCGGAAAAAACGTGATAAAAAGTAAAGGGTCAAAGGATAGAGAATAAAGGGTTACTTTGTCCTGGCGAGACGAAAACCGATTAAGTTGAAGTCCCGGTTATCAGGGACGTTCCAGGTGCGATGAGCGGAGCGCACCCCCGCGGGTAGGCTGTTCCACGAGCCGCCGCGGATCACGCGCCCGCCGCATTCACCAGTTAACCACGCCGAGCTATTCCTCGGCGCGTCTTTGTAGTCGAAATTCCAACAATCCTGGCACCACTCGTACACGTTTCCATGCATATCATAGATACCGAATTCATTGGGTCTAAATGAACCGACCGGCGATGTCGACTCACCACTCCATCGCGTTCCGCTTACCTCGCAATTCGCATTGTTTACGCCGATATCATCACCCCATGGGTACTCGGTCGTGCTACCCGCCCGTGCAGTATATTCCCACTCCGACTCGCTCAGCAGCCGATAAGTATGACCGGTCTCTCGAGACAACCAACTGCAGTATCCATTGGCGTCGTACCAAGTCACATTAATCACCGGGCGAGTGCCTCTGCCCCACTCTTGGTCACCGGGTTCGTCTGCATCGGTCCTACGGCAGTAATGATCATACTCGTCAAACGTGACCGGATACCGCCCAACTGCCAGTCCATAGTCGATTCGAACCTCGTGGATTGGTTGCTCATTACTATCGAGTTCGCTTCCCATCATGAATTGCCCTGGTGGAATAACAACCATCTCAGGACCCTTTGTTCCATCCACCAAATCATCTCGAAACACCTGGCCGGGTTGACGGCTGCCGCCGCCTCGAGTCAGTACACGGCTATTCTCATCCGGCGCTGCCCATACGTCCGTCAATGCCCCAGGGTTGGCCATAAACTGTGCTGCAGCACCTTCTTTTTCGGGTGATGACAAGAGTGCTTGAAGTGCAACCGGAGACACTTCGAGGATCCGTGTATCACCGGATTTTTCGAAATCAACAAACACCGGAAAATGGCCCGGTGCCACCTCGGCATTATGATCAAGAAGCCGGCCGTAATTCTCGGGGTTACTCTTCAGCTGATCGTAATGGCTCGAATTCGCCAACAGGCCGTCAAAAAACATCGGGTTGTAACGATGCTCTTGCAATTCCTTGACTTCACGGACGAGACGCTGGAGTATGATTCCATCAACTCCCGGCATTCGGAGTTCGCCCACTACTTCCTCAATAGTTTCCCGCACAACATCCCGAAATCTAGATTCGGTTCGTGTCAATTGACCCCTCAAATCTGCAACATCTGACTCCATCGTCAGTAGTTGGTGTTGATCCTGTACACGGTCATAAATCTTGATAGCCGAGCCAACGTAAGGAACTTCCCGTAGACCGGCCATTAGCAGTGTCTTCGCCCACTTACCGGGCATCGTACTTTGGTTAAGCATCACTATAGTTTCAAAGATTGCAGAGGGAAATACCCTCTTTGGTTTGGGCAAATTAAAGTATATCTTCGACCGGGGGTAGCCGGATACCCTAATCCCACTACAACGGTCTTCTCCACCGGGCATGGCTATGAGCACCCGAGGGCTGCCGCTGTTCAGAGATCCCCCACCATGGAGTGTCGATTGTATTTTCTCTACTTTATAAAATAAGTTTAGGTCTAGTTTTAAATCTAAACTTATTCATGATACATTAGGCTATACCACCGTTTAGGGAAATGTATCAGCCATGAAATACGTAACATATTACCGAGTTTCTACCCAACGCCAGGGGCTTAGTGGATTAGGCCTTGAAGCCCAGAAGCAATCAGTAGGCGAGTTTATTAAGACAAGGCCCGGTGAGTTGATCGAATCATTCACTGAGGTTCAGAGCGGCAGAAAGGACGATAGAACGGAATTATTAAAAGCATTACGTAAATGTCGTTTGTCAGGTGCAACATTATTGATAGCAAAATTAGATCGATTGTCACGTTCTGCATCTTTCTTAATGGCCCTTAAAGAATCCAGTGTTTCGTTTATTGCCTGTGATATGCCCGAAGCTAATAATCTAACTGTGGGAATCATGGCGTTAATGGCAGAGCATGAAGCAGAGATGATTTCTCAGCGCACTAAAGCGGCTCTTGCGGCAGCGAAAGCTAGAGGCGTTCGATTAGGGAACCCAAACCTTCACCTAGTGCGCCATAACGATACATCCGTAGCTACAAAAACACGGATAAAATCTGCGAAGTCTAGGAATATGGAAATTCGATCGATGATTCAAGAAATCGAAGAGGAAGCAGGTCATAAGTTATCTAGTCGACAAATAGCTGCGCACTTAAATGAGGCTGGATGCACTACAACAAGAGGTAAACCTTTTAGTAACGTTGCAGTTCTGAGAATTTTAGCTGTATATACTCAAACTCGATCTGATAATCTAAAAATCTAGGTTCGATATAATCTGACAATGACGGTAGGATACTCATCTGGGACAGTCGTACTTTCTGAAGCTAATTGTAATTTTTCAACAAAGCGGGCATTCAGACTACCTTATCAGTATCTATAACATACTTTATGGATACTGATAGGGCAAAGAATAGAGTCCAGAATTTCACCTTGACTGAGGGGGGAGAGCGAAAAAAAGCGCCCCTGTTGTAAACCATACGGTAAGTCGTCAAAAGATGTTGGGACAGTCAGGTCTTAATATGAAGAGAGACGTTTTGATTATACAGCCTACATAGGAGCTTGCTGTGTTTCTGCGATGTGGGAGTGGATATTTTCTAAGTCGCTGAGTGCTTTAGGTGCAAGGGTTTTGTAAATCTAGCTATTAATAGTCCATATCTATCACTCAATTAGTAAAATCAATTTGAAATCATGTGACTAACTAAGGAATGCTTCGTTATTAAGGGCATAGAGGGTAAAGCATTTTTTTGTTACCTGCAACCGCCTTGAAGTTAAAGAATATGAAGAAAAGTCAACTTGGAGCTAAATAGTATGAAGAAAGATCAAAAGGTACTGTCTGCAACTTCCAGTGGTCCGCCAGAAAAGTATAGTGAGCACATGGCGCACGAACAAGGTGCTGTAAAATCTACTTCACGGCGATCATTCCTTGGTAGTGCTGCCTCAGCTGTCGCTGCGGCAACAGTTGTATCAACATCCAGTGCGATCGCGAATCCATTGGAAGTACAACCGTCTTCAAAATCGATGGGCCGCACCACCGTCCCGCAAGGCTATGGCATGCCCTCGAAGTATGAGGATCACGTTACCCGTAATCGTACTGATGTGTACGTCAACAAGCAGAACTACTCTGACTGGAGCATGACCCCGATCCAGCATCAGCAGGGAATCATCACGCCAAATGGACTTATCTTCGAACGGCATCATGCGGGCATTCCTGACATTGATCCTGACACGCACGAGCTCGTCATCCACGGTATGGTTCGGCAACCGATGCGGTACACGATGGATAACCTGATGCGCTATCCTTCAGTCTCTAAGTTTCACTTTATGGAATGCTCGGGCAACGGCTTGACCGACTGGTTAGCTGTGAAATCAAAGACAGTACAACAGACCCATGGCTTGCTGTCGTGTTCCCAGTTCACGGGTGTTCCGTTGTCTTGGTTACTCGATGAGGTCGGTCTTGAATCCGGCGCCAAATGGTTGTTGTTCGAAGGGGCCGATGGTTCCGCGCACGCACGGAGTATCCCGCTTGATAAGGCGCTGGATGACGTGATGCTTGTCTTCGCGTCGGGCGGGGAGATGCTGCGTCCCGAGAATGGTTATCCTTTGAGAGCTTTCATCCCGGGGTGGGAAGGAAATACTTCGGTAAAGTGGCTGCGGCGCATCAAGGTTTCTGATCAGCCATGGCACCTGCGAAGTGAGACCGCTCGCTATACAGACCCCATGCCTGAGGGCAAATTTCGTCAGTTCTCAATGGAGATGGAGTGTAAATCCGTCATCACGAACCCATCAGGCGGTATGCAGATGCAGGGCCCGGGGCTCTATGAGCTTCAAGGTTTCGCTTGGTCTGGCAACGGCACTGTAAAGGCTGTCGATATCACAACCGATGGAGGGCGCAGCTGGCGTACTGCAGATCTAGAGGGGCCAGTGCTGGATAAGTGTCTGACAAGGTTCCGTTATCGTTGGAACTGGGACGGTGGTCCGGCGAAAATCGCAAGTCGCGCAGTGGACAGCACCGGTTATGTACAACCGACCGTAGCCGAGCTGGCAGAGAATCGGCGCATCGCGGGTTTTGTACAGCATCATAATGGGATTTTTCCTTGGGCCATTAACACAAAGGGGGAGGTATCAAATGCAATTGCGTAAAATTACTATAGCTAGTGGGTTAGCGCTTGCCTTATCTTTTTCTAGCGCGTTCGCAGGTGGTTCCAAGCCCGCTGTAAGCTTCGGTACAACGATCACTGAAGCGGACATCGCGGCTTGGGATATCGACATTCAGACAGCCACCGGGAAGGGTCTGCCATCCGGATCCGGCTCTGTTGCGGAGGGTAAGGCATTGTTTGAAATGCAATGCGTTGCCTGCCATGGCGTTGATGCAGCCGGCGGCTCGCAGTATGGTTCGATGGTTGGCGGCAAACGGCCTTTGACCGGGGGTGGGTACCCGCATGCATCGATTCTGTTCGACTATATACGTCGCGCAATGCCGATGAATGCGCCTCAGTCCCTGTCGAATGATGAGGTCTACGCACTGACGGCATATATTTACGCGCTGAATGAATTTATCCCGCAAGATGCCGTACTGGATGCTGAGTCTCTGGCTTCAATTCAGATGCCCGTCCACGTCCGAGATGGCTTTATCGTCGACGATCGGCCGGATACCGCTGCGACACGGTGTATGGAAGACTGTTAAGCAGTCATCGTTAATGTTATTGTAAAAACCTGAGGGCTGCCTCAGTTGGCTAGATTAATTTAGTCCATTGAGGCAGTCTAATAGATTACTTGGAAACAGCGGTGGCTTCTCCAGGAAATTCTTCCTCCATACCTGAACGTCATCGCTCCGCGTATTAAAAACCTTTAATCGCGCACAAGCCGCAAGACCTGCAAAAGAGTCCTCCTGGACCATGACACCGCTCGATAGTGGACAGGATATTGTCACTATGTCCGGCGAGCGATGCCTATGACCGCACCGCAGACCCTGTCGAATGACGAAGTCTATGCATTGACAGCCTATATCTACGCCCTGAACGGGTTGGTTGCAGAGGATGCTGTGCTTGATGCCGGCTCACTGGCCGCAATTAAGATGCCGAATCACGACGGATTCATCATTGATGACCGACCGGATGCAGATGTTACGCGTTGTATGGAAGGCTGCTAGCCTGAACTAAAAGGAAACTACGAGCCGCCATGAATTGGCGGCTCCTTGAACTTTCTCTGACCGCGGACTCGATACAGCTTACTAAAATACATCACTTCCGATTGTACCAATTGGTCGCGCTATTCGGACATCAGGTGAATGTTATCTGTTGTCAGAGATATTCTAATTTCCTCCCCAGATTCCAATCCATTTCGCTCTGCTAAGTGGGTTGATACTGAGAATAAAATCAGTTCCCCAGGTGCCGAATCAGGCTCGAACCAAAGCGAAACAAAGCCCCCGAGTCTGGCTGTGTCAACGATGCGTCCACGCAGCGGGTTTACCAGGGCATCCCTGGAGGATTTACGCTTTACATACAGGATGATGCCATCAGGCGGCACCATCCAGAATACCTCTGCACCTACCGCTAGGCGCTCGTTTATCGCAGCTTCAAAAATGCTGTTCTGCCAGGAGATTCGGGTTATTTGGCGCCCAGGGTGATGCGAAATTATCTGTCCAGTAAAAATATTTGGTTGGCCCAGCAAGCGTGCCACGCGTGCACTGTTTGGGCGATTGTTCACTTCCTCAGGGTGTCCGCTCTGCAAAGTGGTGCCATGGTGCAGAATATTCATGGTATCTGCCAGTTCTCTTGCTTCGTCAAGATCATGGGTAACAAGAACGACTGGGATATTCAAAGTCTTGCGAATTCTTGCAAGGTCCCGCCTGAGTTTCTTGCGGGTAATCATGTCAACTGCAGAAAATGGCTCGTCCAATAATAGTACCCGTGGTTGTCGTGCCATTGCTCTTGCAAGAGCAACACGTTGTCTCTGCCCACCTGAAAGCTGTGAGGGCAACCGGAATTCAAGACCGGTTAAATTAACCAGAGCAAGCAATTCAGTTACCTTGGCGCGACGCTCTTCAGCATCTTTGAAGTCCAGTGCCGCAGCAACATTATCCGCCGCAGTCATGTGATCGAATAGGGCATAGCTCTGAAACACCATACCCAAACGTCTTTGGTGTGTTGGTCGATTCACACCGTTAGCCGGATCCCACCAGATTTCCCCACCACAATGAACCGCTCCGGTATCGGCTTCCATGAGCCCCGCGATACACCGCAGAACAGTGGATTTTCCACTTCCGGACGGTCCGACCAGTGCCAATAATTCTCCAGGGGCGCAATTCAAGGAAACCTTCAGGGGGAAAGGAGCCCTCTGTTCCAGATACACCCGGAGCTCGCCAACGTCAGTCACGTCGAGCAGGTGCACGCCCTACGAGCGCATAAACGGAAGCAACGATCAAAAGCGAAAACACCAGCATCGACAACGACATTATTGCTGCACCGCGTTCATCAAAGGCTTCCACTCGATCGAATATGGCTATGGACAGTGTCCTGGTCTCACCAGGAATATTGCCCCCCACCATCAACACAACACCAAACTCTCCTAAGGTGTGAGCGAAGGTCAGTAGCGATGCCCCTAGTATCCCATTGCGCGCTAGTGGTAGTTCCACTCGGCGAAATGATGACCATGGCGCCATACCGCAACACCATGCTGCCTCCCTCACTTCATGGGATATGGCTTCGAATGCTCGATGGACAGGCTGCACGGCGAACGGTAGGTTGAAAACCAGCGATG
>Ga0213868_10004703_pt1 | contig 12447 bp, 5 predicted proteins | sample PICome_9_FD_160087 | JGI IMG/M metagenome (GOLD analysis project Ga0213868, IMG submission 160087) | Coastal seawater microbial communities near Pivers Island, North Carolina, United States - PICO127 | ecosystem: Environmental > Aquatic > Marine > Coastal | place: USA: North Carolina | collected...
AGGCGATCGAACTAATTCAGATATCTCGATCTATACCGATGGGCTGGTTGAGATTGCCAAAGGGGCGGTTGAAAAGGTTCGTTATGACCGAAGTCCCCTGCTCGGGATGGACCAGAAAGAGCTCACGCTTTCACGGCGATTGCCTGACGCGAAGCGTTTGGCTTGGGCTGATAAAATGCTCTCTGAAATGAAAGGGCAAAGGCCCAAAAACCGCCCCGAAGTTTACGCGGAACAGGCTCGATACATTCATAAAAACCCTACTGAAAACCTTGTCTTGCAAACGCTACGGATTGGAAATTTGGGGATTACGACAATTCCCAATGAAGTTTACGCCATCACGGGCCTTAAGCTCAAAGCCTGGAGCCCATTCCCTTCGACCTTTAATATTGAATTGGCGAACGGGGCCGCGGGATACATTCCGCCTCCTGAACAACACGCTTTGGGAGGTTACACCACTTGGCCGGCTAGGACTGCTGGGTTAGAGGTGGAGGCCGAGCCAAAGATCGTTGAGACTTTGTTGAGCTCTTTTGAATCTCTCGCAGGAAAACCCCGTCGACCGTCGCTGAGGCATCAAGGAGATTACGTAAAATGGATCATGTCGCAAAAACCTTTGGCCTACTTTCAGTGTGAGGATTTGGGAGGGGGCACGTTGGACGATGCCTCTGGCCAAGGTCGTAGCGGCCATGTTGAGGGAATGGTGGCTTATCATCTCCCGGGGCCTGAGTGTCAGGCTATTTCTGAACAAAACTCAAATAACGCTCTTCAGCTGGCAGGTGGACGTATTTCAGTCACGGTTCCAAAGGCGCGAACATTATCATTTTGGTTTTGGAATGGCATGAGTAATACGGTGCGAGATCATACCGGTGACCTTGTGCAGCATGGGGTGTCTCGCTTTCTGAGGATTGGCGGCAAGGCGGATGGGGAGTCTAGTGGTTCTTTGATTTTACAAGATGGTGAAAAACGTTTTTTTGGTAAGACAAAGTTAGCCTTAAAAGAATGGCATCACGTCGTAATGTCTCAAGAGGAGGAAGAGGTGAAGATTTATCTTGATGGGCACATCATACCAGAAGTGAGCGCCCCTCTTACCCCGTCTGAATCTGAGCAATGGCACTTGGGGGGGGAGTTGCCAGTCGAAGGGCGCCTCGATGAAGTCGCTTGGTTTAAGGGCGCCTTTAGCCAAAAAGAAGCGGCCCGAAATTTTTCTGCTTCAAGGATGACTCCACCCGCGCGCCCTGCTCCACCCCGTCCGAAGTATGACCGCGGTGCGATGGCTGGTTATCAAAAATCAGTTTTGGCTTCTCAACCATCAGTCTGGATCGAACACGGGAATGAAGCTTCTCAGCAGCGCGTTCAGAAAATTTTTGAAGGGATCGAAGATGTCTACACTGTAGAATTTTGGGTTCGCAACCAACTTCTAAATCAAATCCGTCCGGTTACTGCCTACTTGTTTTCGCGAGGAGTGGATGGCATGAAAGAGGCGGAAGGAGACCATCTTGGTATTGGGGGATCACACCTTGCAGCGGGAAAATTAATTGTTTTTCAGGGGAACCGGAGCGGGGGGCTATTGACAGGAGTGACTGAGCTTGAACCAAATAGCTGGCATCATCTCGCCATGATTCGTGAGGGAGAGCGGGTGCGAGTGTATTTGAATGGAAGATCTGAACCTGAAATCGATGGGACCCTTGCGCGCACTTATCCGGATGGGCATCCTGAGTTTTTTTTTGGAGGCCGAAGCGATCGCTTTTCTATTCTTGAGGGGCGCCTCGATCATGTTGCTTTATATGATCGCGCGCTCTCTATTGCTGAGATTGCGGGGCATTACGAAGCAGTCAATTTGCTGCCAAGCGAAAATAATTTAGAGGAAAGCAATTCCGGTGCCCTTTCGCCACAAGATGCTCTCTCAAGCATACATGTGCCTGAGGGCTATCGAATTGAGTTGGTTGCGAGTGAGCCGTTGATCAAAGATCCCGTCGCAATTGATTGGGGGGCTGATGGCAAATTATGGGTTGCGGAGATGGCAGATTATCCTTCTGGAGTTGATGGAAAGCCTGGAGGACGTGTGCGTTTTTTGGAGGATCTTGATGGGGATGGGAAATACGAAAAATCTACTCTTTTTCTCAAAGGGCTCAATTACCCTGCGGGAATCATGTCTTGGCGCAGTGGAGTAATTGTAGCGGCCGCGCCTGATTTGATCTATGCGCAAGACACCACTGGTGACGGTAAAGCTGATCTCCAAGAAGTGCTCTATTCCGGATTCAAGCAAGGCAATCAACAGCTACGAGTCAATGGATTGAGCTGGGGTTTGGACAACTGGATTCATGGTGCCAATGGGAGTCACCATCCTGGGTATGCAAAAAATACCATGATTCATTCGTCGCGAGCAGGAAGCACTTTACCACTAGGTAGTATGGACTTTCGAATTCGTCCCGATGAGGGGCTGATGGAAGCTCTCTCTGGACCTTCTCAATTTGGCCGAGCGCGCGATGATTGGGGGAATTCGTTCGGGGTGCAGAACAGTTTCCCCCTTTGGCACTATGTTTTGGAGGAGCGCTATTTGACTAGGAACATTAATTTTGCACCCCCTGAAATTCGTCGTCAGCTTCGCCCTCAAAACCCGCGAGTGTTTCCAGCGTCATCCCTCCAGAAACGGTTTCACAGTTTTAATCAATCTGGGCGTTTCACGAGTGCTTGTTCGCCGATGATTTATCGTGATCGACTTTTGTTTGACGACGAGCAGGTGCATGCTTTGACTTGCGAGCCTTTTCATAACTTAGTGCAGCGTGTCGTGTTGGATCGTGATGGCTACAGCTTTAAAGCCAAGCGAGCAGAAGAAGGAGCCTTTGATTTTTTTGCTTCTGAGGACAGGTGGTGTCGCCCGGTGATGGCCCGAACTGGTCCAGATGGTGCCGTGTGGGTGGTCGACATGTATCGATATATGATTGAGCATCCCGAGTGGTTGCCTGACGAGGGGAAAAGAGAAATGAAAGCGCACGAGCGCAAGGGGTCTGGTTACGGGCGGATTTATCGTATTTTGCCCAAGGATGAGCCGGTCCGGGAAATCCCAGATCTGGCGAAGGTTGCTCCCAAAAATCTTGTGAGGTATTTGGCAAGTCCAAATGGAATTGTGCGAGATCTTGCTCATCGCCTTCTTGTCGAAAGAAAAGCGGTTTCGGTGACTGGTCAGGTTTCGAAGATGGCCTTAAAACATCCGAGTCCTAGAGCTCGTTTGCACGCTCTGTGTGTGCTCGATGGAATCAATCGATTGACTCTGGAGATCCTCTATTCCGCGTGCAAGGATCCCCATCCTCAACTTCGTCGTCATGCCGTTCGTCTTGCGGAATATCGCTGGGCTAAAGAGCCTGAATTAGTCGTAGCCGTCTCGGAGATGATCGATGATGTTGATTTAGGGGTGCGCTTGCAGGTGGCTTGCTCATTAGGCAACTCAAAGAGACCTGAAGCGGGCCATGCTCTGGCTGCCTTGGCGGTAGATAATGCCGCGGACCCTATGATTAGGGCGGCAGTGATGAGCTCGCCTCCGCATCATTTTATTGCCCTAGCCGAGCGAGCTCTTGATCAAGGGGTGTTGGTTGACGAGCTCATTAAAGTGGCTGGGGCTAAAAACCATGCCGCCTTAGAAGCACTGGTTACCCGACTCTCCCAGCCTGGCAAAGAAGGCTTCCAACCGGTGCAATTCCAATCGCTGAGCCATTGGGCTGATCTTCATCCCCAAGCTTCAGTAAGGCTCAGTCATGTGATTGGGGAGGCACGCAAAATCGTCCGCATGCCAGGTGGATCGAGCCCGCTTAAAATTGCCGCAATTAGCTTATTGGGAAGAGAGGAAAACAAATTTAAAAGCGACCGAGATCTCTTAGGAGAATTACTTATTTTGTCGGAATCCAGCGAAATGAAATTTGCGGTGATTGAAGCTCTTGCGAGAATGGGTGGGCCGGACATACCCCGCCTTTTGATTAGTTCTTGGAGTGGATATTTTCCTCGAGAAAGAGCTAAAATCATGGACACCCTTCTCCAGCGAAAAGAGTGGTCGATGGCAATGCTTAAAGCGATAGGACAAGGTCAAATTTCGCCAGAAGCAGTTGATGTTTCGAGGCGCCAGATCCTACGAACTCATGCGGATGCCGGGATTAAAAAGATGGCAGAGGAGTTGTTTCCCTCTCATGGAGGACTGACACGAGCGCGGCAGCTCGAGAAATTCCGATCTGCTTTGGAGCTTAAAGCGAATCCCAAAGATGGGCGAGCGGTGTTCAATCGAGCCTGTGCGCATTGTCACCTTTCGGTAAAGGGTCTCCCCATGAATGGGCCAGATTTACGCTCCATTACCGAGCGTAGCAAGGAAGGCCTCTTCACCTCAATTTTAAATCCTAACGAATCAGTGGACCCTTCTTATTTTGGTTATTCAGTGACTCTTAAAGATGGCAAAATGCTTTTTGGAAGGGTTCTTGCAGAAAAGGAGAACAATCTCACTTTGAGACTTCTTGATGGCAGTGATCGTCAGATTCTTCGAAAAAAAATTAAAGGTTTAGACGCAAGTGGGCGCTCGCTTATGCCAGATGGCCTCGAGCTTGGTATGACCCATCAAAATCTCGCTGACCTGATTGGGTTTTTACAGATCTTTGGGCGCGAAGGTGAATGAACAGCCCCCAAATGGATTCGGGTTTGGCGATGGATATCTGGGAGAGCTAGGCGATGATGCCGCGTTCCACGTTTCCGGCGACGTCGGTAAGTCGGAAGTCACGGCCAGCGTAGTTGTAAGTGAGCTGTTCGTGGTCAAGGCCAAGGAGATGGAGCATCGTAGCGTGGAGGTCATGCATGTGAAGTCGGCCGCTCACCGCGGTGTCACCCACTTCATCGGTTGCCCCGTGGGCGTGACCAGGTTTAGTGCCCCCTCCGGCTAGCCAAGTCGTGAAGCCGCGTGGGTTATGGTCGCGGCCGTCCTTGCCTTGTGAGAAGGGTGTGCGTCCAAACTCTCCGCCCCACCAGACAAGGGTGTCTTCCAGAAGGCCGCGCTGTTTGAGGTCTTTTAAAAGTCCGGCCACGGGCTGGTCGGTTGCGTGAGCGTGGACCTTGTGCTTGGGCATGTTGGAATGTTGGTCCCAGCGTGGATTAACTGACTCATCGGAGTAGTTAACTTGGATAAAACGGACTCCGCGCTCTGCGAGCCGGCGGGCCATGAGGCATTGGCGCCCATAGTCGTCAGTCCCTTTTTCGCCGATCCCATACATGGATTTAGTAGCTTCAGTTTCTTCCGCGAGGTCGAGAATGTCGGGGGCATTCATCTGCATCCGGAAGGCAAGGTCGAAGGAGTCGATAGCAGCGTTGATATTTTGATCGTTTTTGGTTTGCGCCTGCTGTCGGTTCAGTTGTTGGAGGAAGTCGAACTGTTTTGACTGAGCGTTGAGGGGAAGGTGTGGGTTTTTGAGATTTCTGATGGTGGCTTTTGATGCAGGAAGTCCGGCTCGGCCAATGCAGGTGCCTTGGTGGACAGCTGGGAGAAAAGCATTGGAGTAGTTGCGCGGTCCGCCCTTGCTGGCGGAGGGCATAATGGTGACAAAGCCAGGAAGGTTCTCGTTTTCGGTTCCCAGACCATAGGTGATCCAGCTGCCCATGGAGGGGCGGACTAAGTTAGTCGCTCCGGTATGAAGAAAGAGGGTGGAGGGGCCGTGCGCCACCCCTTCGGTATGCATGGAATGTATAAAGCAGAGATCATCGACATGCTTTGCGATGTGGGGAAAGAGAGAGCTGACCCAGCGACCGGATTCACCGTGTTGCTTGAAATCCCAAAGCGGTTTGAGAAGTTTTCGTTGGGATTTTTTGCCGAAGGTGTTTTTGCGGACACCCACGAAATCGAAAGATTGTCCGTCGCGTTTGATAAGCTCGGGCTTGTAGTCGAAGGAGTCAACATGGGAGGGCCCTCCAGCCATGAAGAGAAAGATGATCCTTTTAGCGCGAGCTGGTAGGACAGGAGATTTTGGAGAGAGAGGATTGTTGAGACCTTTGCCTAGAAGGGAGGAAAGCGCGAGGGAACCGAATCCACAACTGGACGATTTTAGCAGCTGGCGACGGTTGAGCATAGGCTGAAGGTTTGGTTTTGTGACATGAACTATCCCGCTGTGTGGTTTAGTTGATGAAGCGAAAGTCGATGGTTGAGAAGAGAGCTTGAGTGAGTTGGGTCCAAGCTTCTGTTTTTTGTTCGGGGGGGAAGCTGGCGAGAAAGGTTTGAGTAGAGAGACGTTCGCTTTCGGAGGGAGGACGGGAGAGGATGAGGAGGTAAGTATCTTCGACGGTTCCCGCCTCGGCGAGAAGTCTTTTGGCGGTGAGTTCTGACTGCTCACGTATAAAGGGGCTGTTCATGAGGAAGAGTGCCTGGGTGGGGAGGTTGGTGGTGGAACGCCGTCCTACCACAAGATTTGGATTTGGGGCGTCGAAGACCTCAAAAATAGGGAGCATGGAATTGCGGAACCATGGGACATAGACACTCCGTCGGTTCGAATCAAAACGGTAGTTGAGGTCATACTGTCCAGCATTTCGAATCGTCGGCCCGCCCTTGATGGGATCAAATTGTCCGCTGAGGTGAAGAGCGGTGTCGCGAATAGCCTCGGCTTCAAGGCGCTTACGATGAGCTCGACCAAAGAAGCGGTTTTCAGGGTCGCTAGGGTCAGCAGTTTTCGAGGATAGCTGATAGGTTCGACTCAGGACGATTTCGCGGATGAGTGATTTGATTGACCAATTATTTTCGGTGAACTGGATCGCTAGATGGTCGAGCAGTTTAGGGTGACTTGGCAATTCTCCTGTTTTCCCAAAGTTGTCGACGGTGCGCACGATGCCTTCACCGAGGAGATATTTCCAAATGCGGTTGACCATGACTCGAGAAGTGAGCGGATGCTGAGGATCAGTGATCCATTCGGCGAGTTCAAGCCGCCCGGAATGACCTTCCGGAATTTCGTGGGATGTTCCGGCTTGGGAGGCGACGGTGATGAAACCCCGCGGAACCTTGGCTCCTTTGTTACGGACCAGGCCGCGGATGTGGATGTGCCCGTCTGCGATCGTCTCGGCTTCGGTCGGCGCCATCGTGATGGGTTGAAGTTTCTTTAATTTAGCCGTGAGTATCTTGTGTCGGCTTTCAAGTTTCTTAAGATTAGCTTTGGACTTCTGTGGAATTACAGAATTTGGTGTGATGAAGGCTACGGCATCGGCGATGACATGGGCCGTGGTTTTCTCGGTTGAGATGACGATGGATGCCGGCTTTTCGCTTGAGAAAGGGAATGTTCCTACGCTGGTGAAGGTTCCCTGAATGGAAGCTGGCTTCGATTGGTCGATGATGACGGTCGCGTTTCCCTCGGCGTGGTAAATGGTAACGGGAACGTTTTTGGCGCGATTGGCGCCTGCGCTGTAAGCGACAAGGACCTCATAGTCGCGGGCTTCTTCTAGAGTGGTGGTGAATTCGACTTTCTTTTCTCCTTTATTGGTATTTTCGTCGTGGAGGTAGCCCTTGCCGATCCACGGTTTGTTTGAAGTGGATTCCTTCCACTTGCCAGTGAGTTTTGCCTTGGAGGAATCGATGATGATCCCGGGAAAACTTTTTAGTGCAGGTGAGCTTTTGAGTGTATCAATTTGTTTTTTGAGAGAGTCGATCGAACTGCGGAGCTGTGTGATCTCGGCAGGATTGGAAATTGCGAGAGGGTTGGTGGCGAAGGAAGTGACTCCGGAGGCGGCGCTGCCTTTACCCATGGAGCGCGTGCTTTGAAAGATGCCCGCAAGGGCGTAGTAGTCAGAAGTAGGGATGGGGTCAAACTTGTGATCATGGCAGCGGGCGCAGCCAAGAGTCATTCCGAGGAAGGTGCGCCCGACCGTGTCGATTTGCTCGTCGACGAATTCCATTTTGAGAAGTTCGTGATCTTGCAGTTCGTAGTTGAGTGCGCCAAGGACGAGGTAACCCGAGCCGATGAGTTGGGAATTTCGTTGGATGGGGGTCGAGTGGGAAAGGAGGTCTCCGGCAAGATGCTCGCGGACGAGTTGGTGGTAAGGCTTGTCCTTGTTAAATGAGTCGATTACATAGTCACGGAAACGCCAAGCATCGGGAAAGACGAGGGAGCGGCCACCACCGGAGGATTCGGCAAAGCGGGTGATGTCGAGCCAGTGGCGGCCCCATCGTTCTCCAAATTCTGGACGAGTGAGGAGCTGAGCGACGATGGTTTGGAACGCTTGCGAGGACTTGTCCTGAAGGAAGGCTTTCAGTTCGTCAGGCGAAGGTGGCAGGCCAATAAGATCGAAGTAAACGCGACGAAGAAGGGTGGTTTTCGATGCGCTTCTGGTAGGAGTGATTTTTTGGGCTTCGAGTCGGGCGAGGATGAAGCGGTCGATATCGTTGGCTGGCCATGCGGTGTCGCGGGGTTTCGGGATTGGGTGGGCCACGGGAGGTTGGAAGGACCAAAATTGGCGCCCTTTGTTGAGGTCGATTTGGGGGGTGGTTTTTTTGGTTTTGTTTTCGCGAGGGTCAGGGGCACCCATCGCAATCCATGACTTGAGATGCTGAATTTTAGAATCTGGGAGCCGGTTTTTAGGTGGCATTTCTAAGTCGCTATTGGTGTAGGAAATGGCGTTGAGGAGAAGGGAGTCCTCGGGTTTTCCAGGGATAATGGCGGGGCCGGAGTCACCACCGGTTTGCCACCCAGTGCGTGAATCAAGGTAGAGGTTGGCTTTCAGCTCTTTAGCGTCGGCGGAGTGACATTCGTAACAGTGCTCGACAAAGAGAGGACGAATGTGGGTTTCAAAATACTCAATACCCTCCGAATTGTTGGCATGAACCATCGAGCCACTCGCGAGGAAAGCGAGAGTGATTTTCAGCTGACGTAAGTTGCCAAACATAGATCAAATGAGGTTGAAAAAAGCGGCAAGGCCAATTGGGAGAGTTTTGAGTAAAGAGGCTAATTACGGAGGAATCGAGCACAATTGTTCATTTTCTGTTCAGGTTATACAGGCTAAGCTTGAGAAAATATGAGAGTGCTTGTAGTTGAGGATCAGGACGATCTGCGTGAGGTGGTGGTGGAGACGCTACGCGAGGAATCCTTCGCGGTAGATGAATCGGCGGATGGTGAAGAGGGTCTCTACAAGGCGCTGAACTGGGATTACGATATCGTGGTTCTTGATGTAATGATGCCGGTGATGAACGGCTGGGAGGTTTTGGATGAATTACGTAAGGAGAAACAGACACCGGTCCTGATGCTGACGGCTCTTGATCAGGTGTGTGATAAGGTAAAGGGTCTGAATCATGGGGCGGATGATTATTTGGCAAAACCTTTTGATTTGACGGAGTTGGTGGCACGGGTGAGAGCGGTGATGAGAAGGAAGGGCGGTGACCATTGCCCGGAGGTCATGGTTGGTAATGTTACGATCAACACGACGGCTAAGACGCTGCGGCTAGGTGATAAGAAAGTGGAGGTGACCGCACGAGAATTTGCGATGGCAGAGTTATTAATCAAGCACCGTGATGAAGTCGTGACACGTGATTTTTTATACGACCATCTTTTCGACGAAAATGATGAGTCGATGTCAAACATGCTTGATGTTTATGTTTACAAATTACGTCAAAAATTTGGCAAAAGTTTTATCAAGACGCGTCGGGGTCAGGGGTATATCGTTGAATCAAGTTAGATGGGTATTTTTCCGCAATCGATTCGCTGGCGTATTCAGCTTTGGTATCTCCTTCTTTTGGCGGTGATTATCGCGGCGTTGTTGGCAGCATTTCATCGTAACCAACGTGAGATTAAATATCAGGTTCTTGATCGCGAGCTGAGTAATCCGATCACGCGTCTTTTGCCGAATCTGGAGAGACGCCCCGAATCTCCTCCGCGTGGTCGACGATTACCGAGGCTGGATCTTTTGGAAGATTTTGAAGATGAGCCTCGACCTGGTCTCGAGGGTGGCGGTCGGCGTAGTCCGCGTGGGCCTGATCCTTTGGAGCGCCGCCGGGTAAACTTAGATGAATTAGTGGAGGAGCTTGCGGAGAATGGGATCTTTGTGATTCACTGGAGTCGGGGTGGTGAATTACGTTTTGCTTCAGAGAATTCACCGGAGGAACTGAGGTCGTTTCCAGATAAGGTTTCTAGGGAAGGGGACCGTGTTTCGAAGGAGACGGTACAAGGGTATCGCGAAATCATCCACGCGAGTCCGAACGTCGGGATTTTAGTAGTGGGGACTTCCGTAAAACCGATCGAAACTTACCTTTCGAAGCTTGAAACAAAGTTGATTGGGATAGGTTTTTTGATTATTGTAGGAGGATTCTTGGTAGGTTGGTTTCTGATCGGGAGATCGTTGAAGCCCATCGAGGTAATTAGTGGAGCGGCTCATCGAATCGCAGAGGGAAATCTTTCGGAGCGTATTAAGATCAGTGGGAATGGGAGCGAGTTGGGGCAGTTATCTATGGTGCTGAACGAAACCTTTGAAAAGTTGGAAACTTCATTTGAGCATCAGGTTCGATTTACAGCTGATGCCTCTCATGAAATGCGGACTCCGATTGCGGTGATCCTATCCAAGAGCCAATTTGCGCTCAGCAAGGAACGGTCTCCTGAGAAGTATCAGGAGGCTTTGCAAACGTGCGTTGATTCGGCACAACACATGCGCACTTTGACCTCGGGCTTGCTGGAGCTCTCCAAGGTAGATTCAGGAGAATTTCATCTTCGTCCCGAGCTTGGAAATCTTGAAGATTTGACTGGTGAAGTAGTGAAGTTGATTGAGCCACTGGCTGATGATCGAGGAATTAAGATTAAGTGTAATCTCCGGTCAATGAAGGCTGAATTTGATCCGTCTAAAATGCGGCAGGCATTATTAAATTTATTGGGTAATGCTGTTAAGTATAACCGAGAGGGAGGAGAGATAGAAGTCACTCTAAATAAGATTGGGGCCGAAATTTTTTGGTCGGTGCAAGATACTGGCCCGGGGATAGAGTCGGTGGCGCTGAAGAGCATTTTCGAAAGGTTTTATCAGGTCGATAAAGCTCGCACTCGGACTGGGCGCAATGGAACTGGACTTGGCCTCCCAATTACTAAAGCAATTGTGGAAGCACATGGAGGAGCGATTTCGGTGGTAAGCGAAGTCGGAAAGGGAACGACTTTCCAGGTGAAGCTTCCGGCTGGGTAAGTCCAAGTTTGGTGCTTTGTCGATGGCCCTTAGCGTAAAGTTTTGAGAAGGGTTTTCGATCGCTTCCAGTTTTCCTTTGGAGCGGTTCACCCAACTGGGTGCTGATTTGACCTAAGGAGTTTTTGTCCGCCTTACTCGGTAAAAGCGGTAGGCTTCGTCCGGATCCTTAGGCTGGGAGAAAGTGATGCCAGTGGGAGACGCCAAGTTTTCAAAGGTCGACCCAGGGAGGTCGGCGAACCAGGTGACGAGGTCGTCCGAATATTCGACTTGATCGGTCCAACCGATGGCGGTTTGCCAGTTTAAGTTGATGCCGCCGATAGGGTCGAATTGATGTTTTACCTCGATTCTATTCATGCCGCCGGTCGATTGGGAATCTTTGTCGATAGATTGGATGCTGAGATCGGCCACAAGGAGAAAGTTGTCGCCATAATTATATGGGGCAAGAGATGCAAGTTCCCACTCGAAGGCGAGGAAGCCGAAGTCAAGAGGAGCGTCCGTGTTTGAGAATTGGGCGTTCTCGAAAATGGGAATTTCATCGATAGATGCAGACCAGACATTTTCCTCAAGGTTGACAGTGGCGACAAGGTTGAAAAGTTCTCCTAGGGTAAAATCAAACAGAGTGTCAAACTGGTTCGTATCATTGACGCGCCAAATTCCAAATTGTGAGTTAGGAGTGTCTGGATTCTCATTATCAAAACGGATGGAGGCAAGGCGATCTCCGTCTGCGTTATAGATACTAAAATAAAAATCGTCCCGCCGATTGTTAGTGGAATCCTCAATGCCAATAAGGGTATCGATTTCTACGACAGGTTTTCCACTAGCGATGTGGTCATACTCAAGGTCGAGTGCGATAAAAGTAAATCTAGAGGTGGGTTGCGCGAAGCCGAGGGTCGCGGTTTTTAGGAGAGAGGGGAGAACATTTTCATCGATAGCTTGAGCACCTGAGGTGGTATCGTTTGAAATCCAACCATCGTTCCCAGACCAATTATTGGCGCCTACGGGAAAATTGTCGAAGTCGGTGTCGTAAAGGATCTCGCCTTGAATAGTGGGAACTAGGAAAAGAAGTACGAGAAACGTTTTCACGAGATGAGTGGAGTGTCTGGGGGACGAGCGTAATAGGTCTTATCTTTAAGATAAGGACACTATCAAAAAGTCGTTCGCAATGACACAAAAAAAGGCAGCCTTGTGAGGCTGCCTTCAGTGATGTCAGAAATCATCAAATAATTCTTGAGCTTAAAATTTTACGAATAAGCGCGCGAGATTTTTGAGGTCTCCACTATTTTCGTCAGAGTA
>Ga0213868_10004705_pt1 | contig 12446 bp, 5 predicted proteins | sample PICome_9_FD_160087 | JGI IMG/M metagenome (GOLD analysis project Ga0213868, IMG submission 160087) | Coastal seawater microbial communities near Pivers Island, North Carolina, United States - PICO127 | ecosystem: Environmental > Aquatic > Marine > Coastal | place: USA: North Carolina | collected...
AGATCATTTTCAAGTGCAATAGTGTGTGTTCCGTTCTCCACAGAATTTTCTTCAGATACAGAAAGTTCATCTCCGAAACTTTCCAAAGAACTAAGAGTATTGTCTTTCTGAGACTGCGATAACAATTTGTCATCCGTTGGGACCTGAAACCGTTCTCGTGTTTTCACATCGCACATTGGGGTAAACTTCGAAGCTGGACTACCAACATTATATTCAGCCGCAGTGGGTGGACAAAATGCGACATTTAGTTTTGGTGTCATACTCTTCTTTCTCTTCAAGATACTCTTGGGAGTTGCTGTAACTGCTACATCCCTTATAAAGTCGCGGTCTGGAGAATCAGTCATTTTTTGGCACCCCACCTTTTCAACGAGAGAAGGACTCGAGTCCATCGGACTCTCTTGAATAGGAAGTAAAGATGGTTTCCTGACTGTGTCATCATTCAGCAGACCTTGAATATCTTGTGTGTCTGCAAGACTGCGACTTACAGATGTATGATCTTCTGTATTTGATGATGTCGAGATACTAAACCTACTGCTGCTGCGACGTCTTCTGTCCATTTTCCTTTTATTCGAGCTCATACTAAAATTTTCATCCAAATCAGCCATTATATTCTGAAGATCTATGGTATCAGCTATATCATCGTCTTCTTTGAATCGCTGTTCCAAATTGGAACTAACAGTGGAAGCTTCTTCGTTTGAACCAGAACTTGCTGGACTATTGATTGAGCGAAATGATAAGGTACTTTTGACAGTGCTATTATCATCTTCATCCTCCTCCTCCTCAGCACCAGAAAGGGGACTGCTTACTAACAAAGTCTTTGACTTGGTAGTGGACGTTGGCGGAACAAAAGGTGATTTCATTGTAGCTGCAGTTGATAGTTTCGCTACTGATGATGTCATCGAAGAGACGGAGGGGTTGATCAAACGATATGTGCTTGATGATTCTCGCTTTGATGAGGACTTCGGAGATGCATCTTTCAACGGTACTTTAACATTGGATGTGACAGTAGAACCAGAGCTGAGGAGTAGAGTTGGATCTTCGGAATTTTGTGAAGTTCCCGGGATTGCATTTTCATTATCTAACGAACGCTGATGTTCCATGGAATCAACTTCATCTTCTTTCTCAGAAGACATTTCACTCTCTTGATCCTGTGACTCTAAATTTAAATCCACTTTGTCTCCTTTTGGAGGGCTATCTTCTTTTGGAGCTTGCACGTCAAGCCTTGGAACAATAAAATCAAGAACATTCAGAGTATCATCTTCAATATCTTTGGATAAGTTGATGTCAATAGAGTCATTGGTTTCCGTATGCATTGATGCTTTATCTCTTGGTGTAGCGCTTCTATTTACTTTCTTACCAGAAGACTCGAAATCAATGGAGCTGTTTTCTCCCATACTTTTTCTCTTCTTTACCTGAGATCTAGTATTACGACCAGGCGAAGCAGCAAGAGGATTGAACACGCGCTCCGCACTTGGAAGATTTGGAGTCTTTGCGCGATTGAGAAGAGGTGACTTCAGAATCTTCGTGACTTCCTTTTGATCATTGAGAGACGAACCATTGCGATCAAAGGAAAGATTTAATTTTTCAGGTGACACGTGCTCAACAGATTCATCCATATCATTATTCAGATCCCCGAGAATATCATTGATTCTGTCGCCTTCTTGTTCAAATGTCGTATCCATTAATGTAGTAGTATTATTGGCCTTCAAAGTTGCTTCCAGGCCATCTGTATCTTTATCGTTCATCGTATGATTTTGTTCCGTTTTTTCAAGTGCAGAGAGCCCTGCAAATTTGGCGCTAGGGGGGAGACTGTGACGAGGTTGACCAATATTCTTCTTTATGCTTTCACGATATTGTCGTGATTTTGTAATCGATTCGGTGATGCTTTGAATCCTCTGACTGTGCTTTTTCAGTTCACTGTCTGGTCGCAGCTTAGATATAGACGACATACGACGACTGCGCGAAGCTGAGAATGTAAGGTCGAGAAGTGGTGTTGATGAAAGTCGATTATGGATAGTTGATGCCCTAAAAGACAGTTCAGAATCTTGCAAATGGTTGGAAGCATCATAATGCACTTTTACAGATGAAGATGAATCTTTGCTAGTATCCAGAAGTTTTGAAACCGTAGCTGGAGCATTGGATGTATTACGTCGAGCATACGAAACATTAACTTCTTCGCTCATCATCATATCTTGGTTATCACCATTCACATCTTCGTTACTTTCTTGTTGTGTATTTGAATCGGTGTCAATAGATTGATTATGTTTCACATTAGAATCATTGATTGAAAGGAAACTTTCTCCTTCCTCGAAAGCCATGACCTCTCCTATACGAGCAGCATTAGGTTTCAATTCATTTGTATGATCCTCACTCATGGTGGATTCATGAAGTAGGCTTTCATCTGAAGACCCTGCATTGCTCAGATCAACTAATTTATCAATATCAACCGAATCACCCATATCATCAACCTTTGACTGGAATAAAGTTTGAATATCGGCAGTATCCGCCTCTTCTGGATCTTTGTCGTTCTGTGCATGTTGTTCCGCATTTTGTTTCATCTTTTGCAAGGCTTTGAATTCCATCATGGATTCTTCTAATCTATTTCGACTAGCTGCGGCAAATACGTAGTTACTTGCAGTAAGTTCTGTTGTATCAGATAAAACTGACTTATTAAGATTATCAGAGCATGCGGAAGACATGGTCGAATCATTGTTAGGATCGTCACTCGGAGACAAAAGCATCGAGGTGGAGGCGGATGAGATATTATCGTCATGGTCCATATCCAATAAACTCAAATCTCCATCACGCTGAGGATCAACGTTTTCATCCAACTGACTGCGATTGTTGAGTGATGATTGCTTTTTCATATGGGAGGACAAACGTTGCTGTTTCCTTGCGGATTTGACCGCTGGAGTCTTTGGGACAGACGAAAAGTAGTACGACGACGCCGCATCGCTGCCGATTCCAAATGATTTGCTCCTTTTGGAATGATGTGACATATGCGAAGTATTGAGATTATCCTTCATGATGGATCCGATAGCTACGAAAGAAAGAGAGTACTACTACTACTACTACTTAGGTAGTTCGTTAGTAATAACAGTAGTATTACTTAGTTAGGTAACGTGCTTTTTGCTTTTCATTCGATTTTCAAAATCAATTTGTCTTTTTTTTTGTCCGTTGCTTCGTTGATGACTGTTTTTTTTAAATCTGTGCTCCACCGATCCGACGCGGATAAATCAAAAATTATTTAGCGCGAACCAATGAACCGCCAGAGGCCTCGCGGGGAATTCAACTTGAAGCGAGATGACTCTTCATTTTCTCTTCAAGTTTCACTTTTTTTTTTCACTCCAAGTGCTTCAGTGCTTCTCATTTCCTCTCTCTACTACTAGCTACTTAGCTAGGATACAAGTCGTCTAACTATCATTTTCTAACCTTTTCGATAGAACGATGGATGACCAACAGCAATGTCATACAAATCCCTCCAATATGAAGAGTAGTGATGATTCATTGGAAGGAAATCTCGACGATTTCTTAAATGATTCTTCATTGGAGCATGCATTGCTAGAGTCCATATTTTACAATGAAATGATGGCGATGGAAAACATTAACTCGGGATTTGGGTTGCTTGAAACACTCGAAGATAATCAGGATATTGATATTCAGCATTCCTCTTCATCTGTTCAGGAAGATAGTGAGAGTGATCTTGGTGCTTCGTCAGTTCATAGTGGTGCAAATTTACCACCTACCACCCCCAACACTGCAATGACTGCTACTAGTAGTAATAGTAGTGCCGTTGGTAACTGTATTTTGCCGTCCAAAATTTCACTTTATCCAGCTATAAGTACAAATCCACAGCAGCAGCAGCAGCAGCAGCAGCAGCAGCAGCAGCAGCAGCAGCGACAGTATGATACAAGTCACATGAATCATCATACTCACAATGGTGCACATCCTTTGTATGTTCATCATCCTGTGAACGCTCACTCGACACATCATGTACCGATGGCGAATCATACTATTCCTACTCTAAATAAGGACTCTCAGTCCGCTATCACTGGAGTATCTCAAAGTCAATTAGTGAACCAATTTCAGTCCTTAGCGTCACGTTTTGGAATCACACTGCCCCCTCAAGTTTTGAATGAAATTACCAAAGCAGCCGCTACCTCACGCACTCGTCCTGATGTACCATCGGCATCTGTTTCAAGCGTTCCGTCGTTATTGACACAAAAACTTCATGGTGGAACAAATACAAACAATCTTGAACAACAGCAAATGAAAGATGGTAATGTAAGTAATCATATTCCAATTATACCCCTGTCTACTTCAAATGTACCACAAAACATCAAGCAATTGCATGAAGCTGCAGAAGCTGCGATTGCTGCAGTGGAAAGTAGTAGGAAGAGTGGAGATGTTGTCGTAGAACCTATCAAACCAACCACTGTGAGACGAAAACGTAAAGCCACCATGCCCGAGAGCGAAGAAAAACTTCAACAGCTCAAGTCAGAAAACGAAATGCTTCGTCGACAGTGGGAAAGAAGGACACATAACGAAGCCAAGTTTGAAGAGGAACGCAAGGCATCAGAGAAGAAATTGAAAGAAATTGTCATGGTTTCAAATGATAAAAATGATGACCCATCTAAACAACAAGAGGCTAAGATGACATTGAATCGTTTTTCGGAAATGTACAGCGATTACGGTAGATATAGACAAGAAGAATTGATTTTTCATTTGAATCAATTGGAGAGATTGGCAGCTCCAACCACTTTCACAAAAATGTCACTATGGACTCTTGGCCAAAATAAATCATTTTATACCAAACCGAAGAATAATCCAATCGCTGGTATATTACAACAAGAACTTGGTATCACTCCCGCTCAAGCTCGTAAGATATTTGCTCATCGCGAGAGAATCCAAACACTCATTAAGAGTATGAAAGAGGTACCGAAACTAATCGCAGAATTGAAGGCACTGTGCCAAAAGAAACAAAAATTATTCCACGATCGAATGACCAAGTGTCAAGAAATCTTAACTCCCGAACAGGTCGCAAAGCTTTTGGTATGGGTTGATGATAATTCTGCTACTCTTGAACATGTATGTCCAGGTTGGGGTAGTGAGCGCATGTCAGGAAGAAAACAAGATGACACTAAAGAGGAAAAGACAATAACGTAGCTTTTAAAATCTTTTATAAAATCACATCTGTTGGCACTGAACTTCTTCAGAATCTTCATGAAATCTAGAAAATGGCGAAGGTCCACGTGAGAAGAATTGCCTGGCTCCCCCTTGACTAAATGAGAACTGTTGGTATCCTCCCTGATCACCAAACGAAAACGATTGATCTGATTGGAAATGTTCGTCATCGCCACCATCATGATGAGGCTCAGCGACACCACTCGCCCGACCGAAATCACTAGCTAATGCTTTTTGAAGTCTAAAGCTTTCCTCCTCGCCCGAAGTATTTTTTTCTTCATTAGAAAGCCCTTGGAGTTTATCCAATAATTCACCAAGAGTCTTCCTTTCTTCCTTTGTAAGTACATCAATACTATTTTGTTTGTTCTCATTGGGCATGACGACGGTGTACTGGATGTATAGATCTCCAAACTTATTGGATCTATCAGTATGATCAATGCTATTACTATCCTGATGAAAAGTGGAAGCACTTAATCTTGTTTTTGGCATTCCAAACCCTTTTAAAACATGCACATCACCTGTGCAAATCATTGTTGGCGACTCACTATCTTCTTCCAAATTCATTGACATTTCATTAGGACCCGTAATTCGGATTGTTCTGCCATTAAGATGCTGAATGTCCCTCTGAAATCCACATATAGCCTCTGATAATGTGATTCTCAACTCCATGGCCAAATCATGTCCTCTTCTGGTGAATACTGGATGTTGTTTCTGTCTGACGATGAAAATGATGTCACCAGGAGTAGCATTTTGTACACTATCAAGCACACCTGAAAGTACAATAGAAGAACCAGGGACAACTCCAGAAGGAATATCTACTTTGACTTGTTTGGGTCCATTTGGTGTTGAGACAGTGAAATTCATATCCGACAGTCCGCGGTACATGTCTTCAAGAGAAACTTCCAACTCATATTTCAGATTATGATTCTTGGCTCTGAATTGTTGCGACATTCTTGAGAAACTACCACTGGCTGAGCTGGATACACCAAAGAAGCTTTTGAACAGTTGTTCTTGAAGCGTCGATCCCAATCCACTCATGGATGCTCTAGCGGCAAGATCAGGATCGCGAACAACATCTATCCCGTACTTGTCATATATCCTCTTTTTGTTTTCATCGAGTAAAATATCATGCGCTTCTGAAACTTTATCAAATGCTCTCCGATCACCATTGTTCTTATCCGGATGTGTTTGAACAGCCCTTTTTCTATAAGCCTTTTTAATTTGTATGGCGGTAATGCTGGACTTTTGAGAAGCGTCAAGTCCTAGAATTTCGTAGAGACAAGAGGACTTGAGAATATCGGTAATATGATCCGGTGTCGAAGGTTTAGATGAAGATTCAGGTATAGATTGTTCGTGGTTTTCTGTAGTAGGCATCTTTCTTTGAGTTGAAGTGGTTGAGGAAGAAAGATGGGGTTGTTTGTGTTTCTTTTTCTTTTTGGTAGTAGTGTGATTGCTACTACTCTTACTATTACTCTTCGTCTTCTTCTGAGATCCTCCTTCTTCGTCCTCCTTCTCATGCTTCGATGCTTCACTTTGAGACCCCCCACGAAGGTTTATTACGTTTGTATTTAAGAATGAAATACTATCGTGAGACCTGGGATTCTTAGTAAGATGAAGAGGTATTGTAGGTTGTTTTGAATTGGCAACTATGGAAGAGGAGGCTGCCGATGCAGTAGCTTGGGATGCAATACTACATGCTGCTGCTACCATCAATGCCTGTCTGGACATTCTTTGATCACTTTTAGTCGATTATGCAACAGTAAAGTGTAGTTAATTAAAGTCTAAATCAATACACTGACAATAATAAGGCTTATGGGAGCAGTCAGTCGTCCGTCCATTCGTCCATTCGTCCATTCGTCCATTCGTCCATTCGTCCAGCAGTCGTTGTACGTGGACGTGGACGTGTGTGCGATGGAAAATGTGACTAGATCTAACCACATCCGGTTGGGTGAACATTTTCGGCGAGTCCCGTGAGAAAAAAGCCAAGAAGGCGGACATGTTACATGTTTTCTTCGTATCTCTCTTACGAATTCGTGCTCTACTCTATCAATTTCATTTCCGAAAGAACGGACAGATCGACTTCCTACCATTGTAGTTTGCACATACATACAAGGATGATATACTTGACAAAGATATTCGGACTGGCGATGCTTCCTGTTCAACTTTGGGCTGCAGAAACAGTTCAACCAGCAGCCGTTACAAGGGAGTCTTTTATGGCGGCTATGAGATCCTCCAAGGCTTGGAAGGACGATAGAGATCGCAAACAGCGATTGTACTCTTCTATTATGGAAGCAGCAGTCACACCACAGAAACGTTCAGAAGACTTTAGAGAACTTGCGTACTATACCGATGATACTTATTCTAACTACGGCTTCGATATTAGCTCGTACAGCCTCAAATATGCAGGTTGTTCAGCTATCTCCACTTATTCGGATGAGCTGGCTCAGGATGAAGATGCAACAACAGTATTTGAAACTGAACAGTATGTTATTTTTAGGTTCTGCCCATCCAAGAAATGTCAAGAAAAATCCACTTATGGGTGCATGAGTGATTATGGGGAATATATGGTTCCAATCGCAACATGGTTGGATATTATGAAAGATTTCAGAGATGAGGAATTTGAGAGATACTGTGAATATTGTCAAAATTGCGCACAGAACAACAATAGAAATATGGAAAATGTGTATTATGCTGAGGCGAATGATGATGTTAACGATGATGCTGCAGGAGATGATGCCTATGCGGCTGCCAATGACGATGGAAATGCAGCCACTGACGATGGCAACAGTAGCAACAATAGTAACTACTGTGCATACAGCAGTGACTGCAGCGGATATCAAAATGTCTGTAATTATGATGCAGGTGTTGACTATTCCAAGTTCTTTGAATGCAAGGAGTTTCAAGTCAGTGACGATTTCACCCTTTACATTGGACCACACTGTGCGAAGGACAAGACTACTATTGTTCTTGGTGCTTTTACAGATGATGCATGTACAAAGTATGCTGGGAATAAGTATGATCTTGGAACATTAACTGGAATGAAGTTGACTTCAAGCGATTTGAATCAATATTACACGTCTGATTGCATCCCATGCAAAGAGAGCGTAAGTTTTTTTGTTTTCTTTTCATGTACAAATATGATTACGATTGGATCATTTCTCATGTTTTTGATATTTTGTTGTGAAATATTTATATTTAGAACCTACCTTTTCAAAACGTTGCAAATGATAATTATGACAACGATGATATATCTGAACTCTGTGAAAATCTGTATGGGTATGCAGCAAAGTGCAATCGTTATATCGGTGGACATACATCCAAATCCTATCAGTCATACCAACAAGAAGATACAGAGTATGCAGTTTGCTCTTTCATTGCATCAGTTGTTACTGGAACGTATGATGAGTACGGATACATTTACGTGGATCCGACAAGCTTCGAAAGTGACAATAAGTACAATCAGTATTCTAAAGTCGGTAAACGGAAAGGTATCGTCACTAAGAGTCAGATTTTTGGACTCACTACACTCACGATTACGCTTGTAGGTTCGTTGGTATGGGCATTTATATTGTATAATCAGGTCAAGACCAAGAGTTCCATGAGAAGCCTCAATAGACCGCTGGAAGTCGATAGACAGGATAGTGGTATTATGATGGCAAGGTCCATGAGTCGTGATAGCAAATACGATGCTCCCGAAATGATGTAAAATCGAGTTCATAACAGAACGGTGATTTGTGTTTCTGCATCATGGTTACATGACTTTAATAATGGAATGAATGATCCAAATAAATAGTAGTATGACAGCTTGTTCGTTATAGTATATATACATTAACCAAATAATTCACAACTTTTAGACATCTTTATCCGCAATCCATTGCATAATTTATAGGACAATGATTGCATTTATTTTTGAATAAAATGATTGCATTTATTTTTTGAATTCGAGTTCTCATCAAAACCAGGAGAGGACGTCGGATCCCACATCCCACTGACAACCCGAAGAAGAGACGAGACAGCGAAGTCAAAAGAGAAAAGTCAAGCGACCACTTCCCACTTCATTCCTCCCAACTCCCGAAGCAACGAATAAAACACCTGAAAAGGAAGAACGAATCTACATTCAATCATGGAATACAATAAAGATAATGAACCTAATCATAGGATCATAGAACAAGTCAAGAAAAGTGGCCACGACAATGAAGCCAGAATATCTGTTACCATACTAGATTCTGCACAGAACAAATTTATATTGTCTGTTGCCCCGACTGCAACGATTGAAACGCTTAAGTTATTAGGCCAAGCAGTGCATTCTGTTGCACCAGACCAACAGCGGCTTATTTGCATGGGGAGACTTTTAGAGGACAAAAAAACTTTGGAAGATTATGGTATGAACGATTCAGCGGTTATTCATCTTTTCCCGAAACCAAATGTCGTGTTAAGTGACGATCCAAACCGAAGGCAAACGATATCGCAGAATCAAGCTTCTGCTGAATCCAGCAGTTTAAATGGCGGAGCTTCGTCTCCAAATGTAGCTCACATCCCTCAAATTATCATGGAATCGGATGAGGTTTATGGCCACAACAATATCATTCTATCTACCCATGAAGCATACGAAGCTATGCATCGGATCCGCCTATTATCATTTCTGGTTCTAATATATTGCTCGATACAGTTGTTGCGGGATTTCTCGATTTGGATATCACCAAACGACCATTCGTCGTCCTCTGAAATAATCCCACCTGGAGATCCAACCGACACTTCCATGCCGGGAACAAACAATTACGATGAAAATTTACCACAATGGGAAAATCGAGATTATGCTGAAGTGGTAATTTGTTCATTGGGAGTTTATGTCGCCAATCTTGGTATAAAAGCCACTCAAGACATTCAATTGCATTTGGTTCGACGATATGTATATCTCCTGGCTTTGTTTGGCACCAGTTGGATTTTCTATTTATACTATTGCTACGTCGAAGAACTGTCTTCCAGAGAGACCGATAATGATATTCCAAATGGAAAGGTGTACACTGACGCATTTTTTGCTGTAACACTCCCATTATTTATGTTTTCATTGTTTTTTATTCGAGCAGTTCAATACTTGCTCCTTGTACGCGAGGCGTCGCAAGACGTGGCGAGGAGAAATGAAATGCTGACAAGTGCTCTGGTGAGGGGAAGTCAAAATGAAACACAAGGTATTACTTCTACAGCCATGGGAACTGGTGATATTGAGCAAAATGAAACATCCGGAGGAGGAAGAAGAAGAAGACATCAAAATCCACATCTTCATGAGTTGGAATTACAACAAGAAGAAAGATCAATTGTATAATAACAACTGCCAATATATTTTTACATAATAATTAAAAAATCATATTATGAGAAAATCCAAAATCCATAAATGAGTAAAACCAATGATTTCAAAATCAATTATTAAAATGAGAAAATACAATGATTTCAAATACTTTGAATAAAAATCAAAGATAAAAAAGAAATCTGTTTTATTCTTCTCATATGTTAACATATCAAGAAACTAAAATAAAGGAAAAAAACAGAAAAACAATGATGAAAGCAGAAAAATTTTCAATAAATATTTTATTAAACAAAAATACATTTGTGATAACCTCTCTTTATGTGTAAATATTTTTATTATTGATTTTTATGAAACTGGTTAAATAAAACAAGAAACAAAATACTAAGTTGATATGAAACTTTTTTGAAAAAAATAAAAATGGAAATTTTTGAAAAAAATTAAAAGTTTAATAACAAATTCCATTAATAATAAAAGACCAGTAAAATACTTAAAATAAAAAGATTTCATCCTTAAGATCGTTCAAATATTTTTTAATTATTTTCATATTTTGAAAAAGAATAATGATTTTTTGCAATAAGCAAATGAAAATTCTTTTCAATTTCTTACTGTTTGTGAAATTTTATTTATACTTCGAATGATTGGAATTTATGTATTTTTTACGTTAACAAAATAAAATAAATGAGAGATGCTTCAAATATAAATATATAGAATTGTACGTAGTCATTACATTTGTTGAATTTAAGATTTTTCGAAAGCTTGGTATATACAATTTACATTGAATGAGTTTTAGATATGTCATTATAACCATTTTTTGTCATTTGTTAAAAAATGATATAAATTTTAAACAGAAAATTTTCTTAAAAGTTATGTCTCAATGCATATGAAACTTTTTTTTATTGTTATTGTCAAAAGTTTGAATTTCATATGATTAATTAATAATCAAAATAAAATGAATTTTAGATGATTTATTACAAAAGCTGCGAGTATGAAATTTACATAATTCGATTTTTTTATTTTAATATTATATTGTTTTGTGCCTCTTGTAAGAAATAATCATATGAAGCTTGTGCGTTAAAGCCTTGTTTCAATGTATTGTTTCAATTTATAAAAATTATGTATTTTTCTTTTTCCATACACAATTGCTTGTATCAAATTTACATTGGCTGAGTTTTTGATTTGTATTTATACCCAATTTTGTCATTTGCTAAAGAATGAAATAAATTTTTAACAGTAAATTTGCTTTAAAGTTATGTTTCAATACACAAAATTGTTATTTTAATAATAAATATTGATTGTTATTGACAAAATTTTTTTTTTTATTTTATGACGAATTGTTTGAATGTCAAATGATTTATTTATAATCAAAATTGAATGAAAAGCTATAAAACTGAAATTAAAACTGTGTTATATATTGTCTCTTCTTATAAAGAATCATATATGCATGAAGCATTTTAGTAAAAGCCATTTTTTTATGTATTGTTTCAATGTATTTAATAATGTATTTTTTTTTCATGCACAATTATATGATGATTGCTGTATTTTATAACACGAAGTTATATTTTATTAAATTAAAGAATTGTTGAACCATTTAAAGTATAAGATTAAACCGTTAACGCGTTTTTTATTATAGAAAAATAATGATTTGTAGTATAGAATCAAATTGTTACATTCTTTCGATCACTTTCGTTTATTACATACCGAAATCATTGAAAAAAAAGCGTTATAATACAGATAAATTCTTCAAATCTCGAAGGCTCAAACACTTAACGAAACAAAATCAGTAAATACTAAAATTTATGCAAAGTTCGTATCGTAGAAATGAATGACTACCACTCCTAATAAATATTCCATAAAAACGTACAATTAGGAATATCACGTATTCTTAAGAGATGGTACAGATTATTTAATCTTATCAATAAGAATTATAAATCACTCATAAGATGTATAACAATTAGGA
>Ga0213868_10004710_pt1 | contig 12441 bp, 16 predicted proteins | sample PICome_9_FD_160087 | JGI IMG/M metagenome (GOLD analysis project Ga0213868, IMG submission 160087) | Coastal seawater microbial communities near Pivers Island, North Carolina, United States - PICO127 | ecosystem: Environmental > Aquatic > Marine > Coastal | place: USA: North Carolina...
GCACCCGCATTCAGGCAAATAGCTTGATACGGCACTCAAGGAGAAATGGCAGAGTGGTCGAATGCGGCAGTCTTGAAAACTGTTGAGGGTTACACCTCCGGGGGTTCGAATCCCTCTTTCTCCGCTACAATAAAACCCTAACAATTGAATATCAATTAGTTAGGGTTTTTTGTTTTATTATTATCCCCACATTATCCCCACAATGTTTAAAAAATGTAAAGTGCCTTAATTGTGTTTGAAACGGTTATTCTTAATCTTTAACCACTCCCTTTTCCATCTTGCCAAAATTATCCTCAGGGTTAAGCCACTTGTTTTTAGTATGTATTACAGGCTTTATTGCTTTTTGATTGGTATTATCTCTTTTGTTCAACCAACAAAATAATTTTGCTAGGATTGTAAATCTGATTAAATAAATAAAACGTGGCAACGTAGACATGTCTTTCTATAAGAATATGAATGATTTAAAGATACTAAAAATTGCTATTTAAATATAAAGCCTAACCGTTTTAGTTAAAGCACGTGATTCATTCTAACTAAATTAATTATATGGTTAGGCCTTAATATTCAAGCATTCTCTAGATTGAATTTTCTCAGGAGTTTTATTATTATAGAGCCAAAACAGTCTCAGAAAATACTCAATTTTCATTGAGCCAAAAGATACAGCATAATGCTCTCCATCAGTTAAATGGTTAAAATGTCAAAATGATGTGTATGGTAATTTTTACCATCTATCAAGAACACAATTCTGCCCTCATTTGTGATTTTTAATTCTTCACAGTAGACTGTTTGATGTTTCCTTAAAACACCAACATCCTGTAACACCAATAGCTTAAAAGGTGTGTTTAGCTTGATGATTCTATTTTGACCGTTAACTACGTAGATAATGTGTGGCGAGCAATATTTCAAAAGCTCAATCAGATGCTTATTGCTCATGTTTAAAAGTGAATTGATATATAAACGCTATACTATTATATCTTTAAGAAGGAAATAATTATCCACTTGATTCTTCAAGGCCGCTCTTAAATGATTAACAAACTCATAAGTATTACTATTTCTGCTTAAGAAGTTATCTATATAACTGCTCTTAGCACTCTCTGTAAAGAGGTTATACAAATTCCAAAGGTTAATATAACCATCATCATCTGCCCTAAAATGCGTATCATCTATATAGTTTTTGACAATGGTATTAATTTGTGAATCTGTGATGTTTAAATCAAACACCCCTTGCTTTTTGTCTTTGCCTAAGTGATTATAGAGTTTCATCTTTCCTAACAAGTGAGCCATTTGTTCGTCGTTAATAATGAAATCCTTTAGAGTGCTCATATCTTCTATGTGTTCTTCCTGTTTGTAGCTTAAAAACAGTTCTTGCGTCTTAGATTTTAGCTCATCCACACTGCTTACCCTTAAATCATCTTTTAATCCATCTGTAGCTATGCAAAGGTTGCAGCACACCATATTCTTAAAACCTATAAAGATTTTAAACTTCTCTATGCTTTTCTTGGAGAACAGATTCTGCTCAGAATAAGAACGCACACCACCAACAGTAAGATTTAGCTTTTGGTTATTGATATAAGTGTGTACATGTGGTATCTCAACCATGAAGGCCATTTTAGCATAATATAAAGTCTTTTCATGATCCAATAGCTCTTTGGCAGGTTTGCTTATTGCAGAGGGAATACGCCCTTTAATAACATGACTAGTCCTAATGTTAGGCATCATTACTGTTCCTTCTGGAAATAGTTCCTGGGTAACAGATCTAACAGCACTTATGAACTCAAAATGTGGTATCGTACTTTCGTTGTCCTTAGCGAAAACAGGTATAACGCAATCTTGTCTTAAATGCGAAAGTGTTACCTCTTGTGTGTTTGCCTCTATAAATTTATTGTTATTGGAAATAGAGGATTCTACTTCGTGGCTACTTACTACTTGCTGGGGTTTTACTACTGCTGTCAATTCCATTGTTTTGTATTGTATTAGGATTAATAATTTGTTTGTTGTCGACTATCATCTGAGCTGTGTTTTCGATTTCAGATTTCCTTGCTATTATAAGTGGGTGTATTTGTTGTTTTAAGCTGTTATACTTCTGATATAAATGCCTTAAGCCCTCTAATGTAGTGGTAGCATTAATTTCCTTTTTAACATCATCTAAGGAAACACCTTGATTGCACCAATCTAAAATCTTTTTACCTGTACTTGTATTGATAATAAATTCTGGCTTGTCAATAAATAGTCCAGTTCTATCTTTAGATGCCTTTACTTGGTGAGCAATATCTACATCAAAAACTATTGTGAACTCATAATCTAAATCGTTCCTCTGGATAGCCTTTAAGCCTACTTTTTCAGGCACAAACTTTCCATTCTTTTGATTGAGTACATAATCCTGCTTTACACGCATAGTTGCTATAATATGTACATTGGATTGAAGTATCTTATTTACAAAAGCATTTTGTCGAGGAGTTATTTTGCCCCAATTAGTAAAGCTGTTCCCTGGCATATTACTATGAACATCTAACAAGTAGTCCCAGCAGTGGCTTAGGCTATCGATCACTAAAACGTCCATCTTAGCATCTAGACATATATCAATCGCTTCAATGTATTTTTCTGGTGAATAGGGAGCATCCATAGCTAATACGTTGAAACCTCCCAAGTGTGCATATAAATCAGCACTTCTGCTTTCTGTATCGATAATAGCCACTTTACTAAAATCTCTATTTGTCAGTCCTTTTGCCAATAAAAGTGAACTATATGTCTTTCCAGAACCAGCACTACCTTGTAATGCTAATTTAATTTTCGCTTGTTTCCTTTCGGATTTTCTTAATTCCATGATAAAGTTTTTATAGATTATATATAAATTGATTGTCTATAGGACAAAAAAAGAGCTTACCACGTATTAGCGGTAAACTCTTTCTAAAAGTGTTGAAAATGTCGAAAGTGCAGTTAAATCACAGCAGCTTCTTCAACCAACTGTTCTTGCATTTCTAAAGCTGGATCTACATATTCCCAGCGATGAGAAAGTGTTATGATTTCTCCTGTTTCCTTGATGGTGTATTCATAGGGATCTGTTTCTACTTTTCTAATTGCACCTTCAAACTCTGCACCTATTAATGATGATGCAGTTTTCTCATCAAATGTGGTGGATACGAATGCTGTTTTGGCTGTGAAATAAACTCTGCCTGTTTGTTTACTTTTAACAGACATAGCCCCAGATTGAACGATTAGGCCATAAAATTCTTCTCCTTTTGAATTTTCAGCCTTCTTAATTTCTTTTACTGTTACCATGATAAAATAATTTTAGTTTATGCAGTTATATTGAAGCGGGTCTACCCAGCACCTGCAAAGTTTAGGTAGGGTTGGTACTGGGAGTACCGTTATATGTTTAACATAAAAAGTGAAAAAAAATAAAAAAATAATTTTTTTAGTTAAGAAAGAAACTATTCTAAATCGTGAAGAGTATTATAAATACGATGTGCGTATTAATAGAAACACAAATAAATTTAAAGAGTTATCATTATTTTTTCTTCCTAAGGAATTAATGCAAAACATGATATTTAAATCAATATAAAGAGCTCTGTAAATATTGTTATTTCATTCTGCTGATATGTAGACTACTCAAGATAGTTATGGTAAGGTTGTACAGAAGAAAATTAGTTTAGAAATGAATAGATTAAAGGGGTTATAGTTAGTGATTTTTAATGTTAAATTATTAAATTCACATCCATTTATTACTTAACCTATGAAAAAAATATGCAAGAAATGTAGTTCTTCGGAATTAGAACTTTACCCTAATAAATTATGCCAAAGATGTTTAAGTTTGACTTTTGAAGAAAGTTTAAGAGAGAAAGGTAAAGAGATTTTAATAGATTCAAAGACATTAATTGATGAGTATTTAATTTATTCTAAATCTGCTAATCAAATTGCAAGAGAATACAAAATTAAACCTTACAAGGTCAGAATGTATTTGAAAGAGTATGTTATTCCTACTAGAAGTGTTATAAATGCTAATACAAAATATGTAAATGAGAATATTCTAAAAAACCTAGATGAGAATAGTGCTTATTTATTAGGGTATATATTTACGGATGGAGATTTGCTTCTAAATCTTAATACAAAAAAATACTTTTTGAGAATTTATAGTAAGCATCGCTATTTAATTGAAAATGTAAAAAAAGTTTTAGCAGCTGATGCAAAAATTCAACATAGGGCTCAACAAAGTTACAATGGAATTAATCAAAGTGAAATGTTTTTTATTCACATAGCTAATCAGTCAATATTAGAGGATTTAATAAGTTTTGGTATGAAGTTGGATAAAGCGGAGCTTAGGTTTCCAAAAATCCAAAAAAAACTAATTTATCACTTTATTAGAGGGCTTTGGACGGGTAGTGGATGTGTTTCTATGAATAAATCTTCTGTAATGTCTTCAATACAGCTAAGTTCTGTTGAGTTTATGATTGAACTTGAAAATCATCTTAATAGAATTGGGTTAAAGAAAAGGAATATTTATAAAAATAAAAATTCAAAAAAACCTTCATATCTCATTAAGTATGCATCGGCTGAGAGCGAAAAATTATATGACTATTTATATAGAGGGAATACGGATCTAACTACTTGTTTCAGACAAGATAGGCTCTATAAAGAATACTTTCAAAAATTTCAAACCAAATTATTTTAGTTGTTGATTTTTATTTTGAAAATATTTTAACTAACCACAAAATTAAATAAAGTCCAATACCAACTCCAAAGAACAATACTGATACTACAAAAGCAATTCGGATATGAGATGCTTTCCAACCTAATTTACCGCTAAGCCATTCTGAAACTCCTAAAATCATAATTTTATTTTAATTAATTATAAATCAAATATAAACAATTAAGGTTGTTTATGATGCAGAACATAACACCATAACCGAAGTTAGAAGCTTTAAATCTGGTCATAGTTTTATTAAGTATTCGCCAAAGTTTTAAATAGTTCCAATACAGATTTTCGTAAAATCCACACCTAAATAATTTATAGCATTGCATTATAGGATTTATAATTGTTGTGAATGACTTTTATCATAAAATACTCACAATAAGTTAGATAAATTTGAATATCTAAATTTTAGATAAAGACACTTTAGGTATATATACCCAACCATATTTATGGGATGAACAGACCTTTTAGTGCTCATATATAAAATCTATGGCTATTGAGCGTCAAATTAGCAAAGATAGTGCTAGTCATAAACAGCAGATTAAATACTATACAGAAAGACTTAAATCTGTTATAGAAGAATCTAATACGTATTTCAATGATTAAAACATTTGTATTGGTGGCATTTATTGTAGGTAGCTCTTATACTTCTACTATAAGATGGTACAAAGTAGAGAAAGGATTAGATGTGGCTATTTATGAGCCTACACAACAATCCGATTATGGAGATAGTAAAATTACTATTCTCAAAATAGACCCAGCATTATACAACTTCAATCTCATGCATTGTGCAGATGGACATGTAGCTAGCGAATGGTCTAAAGAAATGGGATACTCTGTAGTAGTAAATGCAGGTATGTTTGACCATGACACTAAAAGCATGGGTTATATGCAAGAGTTTGATAGCATTTATACTAACAAGATGAACAGCGATAGAGCAGTACTTGCTTTAAATCGTAAAGGTAATGATGTGCCTAAAGCACAAATCATAGACCTAATAGAAGATGATTGGACAACATTATCACAACGTTATAATAGTTTCCTCCAATCTATACGCATGGTATCTTCTAGTGGAAGAAACATGTGGTCTCAACAAAATAAAATGTGGAGCGTAGTGGTAATAGCTATAGACAAAGATAGCAACGTGTTGCTTATCCATTGTCGCTCACCATATACTATGCATGATTTCATTAACATCATGCTTGATTCACCTCTAAACATCAAGAACATGATGTACTTAGAAGGTGGGCCAGAGGCTACTATGTATTTAACTCATAATGGTAATTCATTATTACGAGTAGGAAGTTACGAAACAGGATTTATGGAGCATGATAAAAATAAGAGTCAATGGGATTTATATAATATCATTGGCGTAACAAAAAAACGATGAAACATAAAAATAAAGTAAAGCTAACATTAGTTATATAGATATTGGTGAATATAAACACTTGCTGGCAACAATAAAATCAATTACACAAATAGAAGAAAATAAAATATAATGGGACTTTTTTTTAAATATCTTATAACTATTCTAATGCTGATAGGATTTTTCATGTTCCTTCAATAAAAATTTCTGATATCACTGGATTATGATCTGAAAAAGCTGTGTCACCCGTGTAGGTATTTGCTACTTTAAATTGATCTGTTGTATAAATATAGTCGATTCGAAATGGCAAAATATCAGCCCAATATCGAGTTGCTCCAATTCCATTGCCCCCTTCAATCCATGTATCTGTTAAGGAACTCCTTAGTTCTGTATGCATAGGTAACTGACAAGTTGAATTGAAGTCGCCTGCGATGATAGTTGGGTCTTTAAACCTGCTAACCATACTGTTTATTTTGTCAATCTGTTTATTTTGCTTTCTGGCTTGGCGAACATATCTTCGTAAAATTTTATTTAATACTGCCCCTTCACCTTTAAGTAACTTCTTTGCTGCAATTTTCACTTGATCGTCAGTAATTTTAGGCGGTGCGATGTGAACACCAAGCAAGTTGATGGTCTGGCCAGAATGGTGTTCTATTTCTGCAAAGACACATTTCCATGAAGGTGGAAGGTCGGTGGTTTGTTTGCTGCTTAGAGACCATGAAGCATTATTTAAAAGCAGAATTGCTAATCCACCTTTTGCTCCGTTGTAATAATTGGTCCATTGAATATTATCCGATGGCAGGTTAAGTTTGTTCGCTAGTTGATAAATCTGCCTCTTACTGATTTCTTGAAGTATTACAATATCGGCAGAATTGGACTCCAGCTTTGCGACTAGCTTTTTTAGATTATTGGCAGAGTTTTGCTTGTTAGATAGAGCCCCTAGTCGTTGTACATTCCATGTCATCACTTTCAGTTCAACAGAGTTCTTTCCCGGTGTTGCTTTAAAGGATATCCAATGATCACTATACTTGATGACACATGTGCATAGTATTAGGGAGATTAATATCATATTTCTCCTGGATCGTACTAGTATAACAATCAATAGATAGTAAATTAAAATAAACAGGGAGAGTAGCGGAATGACACTAACAAACAGAGAGAAAAATTCATGGATTCTTACTAAAATTGCTTCGGTTAGAATCATTATTATCCAGATTGAAAATGGAAGCCAAAGCAGAAGTTTTGTAATAATACATTTGAGTTTGCTCAACATTTCGTAAAATAAATTTCTCATAACTCGTTTTATGTTTGCTACAACCCATGTTTTTACTTCTCTACATCATGGTATTTAGTACCATCGGGTTGTAACATTTTGTAGCGTGAAGGTCCATTTTTCTACTTAGTTTTGTAGAAAATAAAGCAAATTTGTCAAATTAATAAGCCGCTTGTTTTCTTTTTTTAAGATTCCTTTTTAACGCAATAAATACGTTTATAAGGAACAATAAAACGATAACCCCATTCATAAAAAAGCCAAAGAATAAACTTCCAAATGTTACATAGTCTATCCCTAACAAATGGCTCATATTAGTAATTTAATATTTATTACCCAAAACATGTTTGTGTAGAATTAGATATGTTGATTAAGTGCTAAATTTTATACGATGTTACCAATAATTAATATTCCAAATATATTTATAATGCAATCGTAAATTAATAGCTAGTTTTAATTTTTGAAATGTTATGATAAGGATAATTGTTTTAACTATGCGTTATGTAAAATCTTGTTAGTATGACGCGATTGGAATAAAACTATATATAATAATTAAAGAATATTCTGACATTTTTCATGTTTTGATAATTATCGACCTAACAGGAAATTTAAACTAACTTATTTCAATTGTGCAGATAACAATATCGTCCTCCTTTTACTTTTCGCTTGCAATATCATTCTGATTTTGTTAGCACACCGCAAGTTGATGTGCTACTATTTTGAATATATTGACCTTGAGGAACTTTTCTATTTATTGTGCTGATAGCAATAACCATCGGCAAGCTTCGTCTTATGTTTACATCTTGTTCCCTTTTTAGTCTTTCCTTTACATCTAACAGATACAGATGATCCTACCGCTTTGTTAGATGAATTATAACTCTTTACCAAATTAGCTTTTATTGGTGGTTTACATATTTTACATGGCGTTAAATTGTATTCTGCAATATCATCACTTCCTAACAATTTTTTGGAGACATTTTCCACCATTCGACAAGATGACAAATGGTATTTCTTTCCTGATGGTGTTTTATATACACTTTGAGCCTTAATGTTAAAGCACATGAGAATAAAAAATGTTATACAAAAATATTTCACTGTAGTACTTAAAATTTAAATTACTTATGCTTAGTCTTTCTCCATTCCCAAGGTGGTATAGCATGTGGATCTGACCACAGTCCTATTTTATTTGCTTTTGCTATTTCTTCTATTTTTTGTAATTCAGTATCCTTCGAATATTTGACATAATGCCAGGCAAAACCAGATCTTATCATCTCTTCGTTTACATTAACATTATTGACAAAAACTGTTCCAAGAACACGGCCATATCCATCTTTTTTGGAATAATAAACTTTAATATTCTTCCCAAAAATAAGATTCGACAAATGCTGCTTCGCTTTTTGAGAATAAGGTTGTTTTCTCTCTGGACAATCAATGGCATTAATACGTATTTTTATATCGAAATTATCCTTCTCCAAAAGTAAACTAAAAGTGTCTCCATCCGTTATACCAATTACCTTTCCCTCAATATAGCCTTTATTCTGCGCATTAAACAAGTTAAAACTTAGTAAGAAAAATAAAATTAAAACTTTAAACTTTTTAAATTCTTGCATATAATAAATTATTAATCACACCTAATCCGTTTAAATAGATTATTCCAATGATTGCTAAATTTAATCTTTATTTTAGACAAGTAATACAAGTAAATTAATTTATTTTTATAAATAATTACTATCTTTATTACTTATAAACAGTAATATATATATACATATAATGAAAACGTTAAAACAATTAAAAATAGAAATTTTAAAAGATGGAATTATTGATGCTGATGAAGTAAAAGAAATTGAATCAGTTATTTATGATGACGGTGAAATTGATAAAGAAGAGGCAGATTTTTTATTTGAACTAAATGATGCAGTATCAGGCAAATCTAATCATAAATCTTGGGAAGTATTGTTTATTAAGGCCATTACGAGTTTTGTTTTAGACGATGATGTTTCAAAAGGAGAAATAGATGAAGATGAAGCAAGTTATTTATTTGATAAAATTAATGGAGATGGGAAGATTGATGCCATTGAAATGAAATTACTTATTCACTTAAAATCGTCAGTAAACTCTTTTCCTAAACTATTAAACGATTTATTATAAAATTAAAGTTATTTGGACAATCAATCATAGTTGTCTTTAATAAAAAAAACCTTGAGAATAGAAGTAACTATTTTCAAGGTTTTTTGTTTATTTCTTATTGTTTAATAATAAGGTTAATATCATTAATTGATCATCAAGATAATTCTCAACAAAATCAATTAACATGGTTATAACAAATGGGAAACATACATTTGAAAATGTAACTGACATATAGCCTAGTTTTTTATTATTAAAACTTATTGGAATAAATAAAAAAGCTTTTTTTGATTTTAATCTATAGAATTGGATTACATCCTTTTCTTTTATATTTAAAGGAATATCTATTTCTGAATTTATTTTTAATTTATTCGAGTTAATAAAATGGAATACACCTCCTATTATATTTGATCCAGGAGCATTAAAATTATCAATTAAAAGTGAAGCAACATCTTTTTGAAAAGCATCTACATCATTATATTTTTCCGATGCTATATTGTTTTTAATGTTATCAAACTTTTTAGGTAAATTTATATAAGTTGATAATATTGCATAAATGTAAGAATTAAGTACAACTAAAAAAATGGAAAAAAATATAATAGAAAGCAATATTAAAGGCCCATTAATCTTCCAGTAATCACTTAAAGCAATAAGTAATAAAATAAAGAGAATTGAATTTGTAATTAAAAAATACCCTAAAAGAATAATACTAAATCTCTCTTTTTTCATAATTTAAAGTTTACAGTTAATTATTTAGGTCTACTTTCAAACTGTCTTAATTTCTGGGTATACTACACCCTACTATTTTTGGTGTTTTAGTTTTTATTTGTGATTAATTTAAGGTACTATACGTACCATCCTACTATAATGTTATCTCTTCTATCACATATTGTTTAACAGTATTTATAATTTAAGGTCCAAATTGCTGATAATTTCTATTTATGTAAATGATTTTATATTTTCCTAAAAAGCTTCTTAAAAATTACTTATTTTTTACAGAAATTGTACTCATATTAAATTAATAAGAAAACATTACTTAATGCCAATTTCTAGTGATACTATTAGCAATGTTACGTAACGTTTCGGCAACTCCCCCTGGTTTATTTAGGAATTCTATAAAAGCTCCTGCTGTATCAGCAAAGGCATTGTCTTGAACCCCTTCTAAATAAGCTCCTGAAGAAAGAGAATAAACTATAAAAAATATATAAATCACACCAAGAATGGACACTTGTTTCCATTTTAATTCCTTACTCAAATAAAATACAAGCAATGTAAGTATTGTTACCACTAATAACATTATCCTAATATCAATTAATGCGGCACCTGCTTCTTTAAAATAAATTGGCTCACCTGTAATCATTAAATATATTGCCAAAGGTAATCCCATACTTATTGTAATATCAAATATATTTGATCCTAAAACATTTGATAATGCATCATCATAATTTCCTTTTCTTGCATCTTTCAAGGAAATAATTGTATCGGGAACACTACTTGCAGCAGCAACTAATATAAAAGCAATAAACAGTGGATTAATGTCCCAATCTGTTGCAATAAACTCGGTACCTTTTACTAAACCTGCAGACCCTATAGCTATAAAAATAGTTCCTACTATTAACAATAGCCAAGCTCTACCTGTTTTACCACCGTTCTTATTATTTAGGAGGTATTTTTCGTACCAAGTTTCTGGCTCATCATCATCATCATCATCATCATCATCATCATCATCATCTCCTTCACCTTCCATTTCTTTTTTAGTCATTGACTTTAAAGTGTATGTTAAGTAGATTATATAGAGAATTGTAAACGTCCATCCATGCCACTGTGTAATATAATCACTTGATAATAAGACAAGTAAAAGAATTTCTGCGGTTATCAAAAACAAACCATCTCTTAGAATTACTTTCTTAGCAACTTTAACTCCTTTTACTGCTACTACAGTAAATAATACCATCCCTACAACAAGCATTGGAATTACTATACTATTAAAGATAGCAGAACCCGCATCTCCTCCCACAGAAGCTGCAAAACCCGTTGCAACGTTAGAACCGGAATAGAAAATTAAAAAGAATACCGTTGTTAACATTTCGGGCATAGAAGAACCAATTGCATTTATTGTAGCTCCTTTTACTCCGTCATTCATATTTCGTCCTAAGTAATCAGCTGCTAATTCAAAAATGTCACATGCTTTTGCTATAATAATTGACATAATTATCATTATTGCAAAACCGCCTATCCAATTATCAATCATAGTTTATTATATTTTTAATTAAAAATTTTTAATTTGTAATAACCTCAACATATCAAATACATTTTTTCAATAAATGACATGTTGAGATTCAATCATTAAACTAGCCCTATTTTAATTTTTCATAAATTAATTTGTTTTAATAAATTCTACACGCCTGTTTTTATATCTTTCTTTAGAATTATTATTATATTTAGGAGTAGATTCTCCTTTTCCTTCAACTTTGATTCTAGAAGATGATACCCCTTTAGCTTTTAAAAATTCTACAACGTTATCAGCTCTGTATTTAGAAAGTCTCATATTTAATTCGTCTGATCCACTACTATCTGCGTGACCAACTAATTTTATGTTAATATTTGAGTTTTCTTTTAATTCATTAGCCAATTTATTTAAAACTTTATCATTTGGTTTTATATAAGCACTTCCAATTCTAAAATAATAGATATCATTACTAGAATTAGAAAGTAAGGACTCAGAACTTGGATTGGATACGCTCTCTTTATCAACAGTATTAAGTGTTCCATCCTCTTTATCGCTTTTTAATTTACTAGTATCTGTAGAATTAGATTCTGAAGCAACTTTCACTCCTTCCGACTGACCATCACTATCAGATTTATTTAAATCAGTTCCAGCAACCATTTCGTCTAAATTAGATAAACCATCACCATCATTATCAGCATTACCATCAGTAGCTTCATTAGGATTTAAATTATTAGCTATTTCATACTCATCGCTTAATCCAT
>Ga0213868_10004714_pt1 | contig 12437 bp, 9 predicted proteins | sample PICome_9_FD_160087 | JGI IMG/M metagenome (GOLD analysis project Ga0213868, IMG submission 160087) | Coastal seawater microbial communities near Pivers Island, North Carolina, United States - PICO127 | ecosystem: Environmental > Aquatic > Marine > Coastal | place: USA: North Carolina | collected...
TGCTATAAGATTGCATAGAATAGATCCAGATAAATGTCCACAGATTCATGTGGAGTAACCTTTGGAAAAATGATAGAATCGTGGGTGGGTGATGGAACATAAATTTTCAAAATAGGTTCTGCTACTTAGTAAAATTCTGAAGTCTCATCGGATGTATTCCCTCTTTTTCGTTTTGATCGCTTCTCTGACCGTATCTTTGCAATTATTTGCTTTGTGTTCTCTTTAGTTTTCTTCCTATTTTTGGCTTTTCCACCATGACTTCTACTGCCTGCTTCATCCCAAGTCACACCACTTTTCTCTCTCGCGATTTTCAATTCCTCATCTACATCGGCAGGGTATCCAGTGACAGTGCCTAACTCTTCTCGAAGTTTCACTGCTCCGGGTGGTGCCCCTCTTGGTTTCTGTATATGCTTCGGTGCAGCTTGAGTTACATCAGCCTTTCTCTCTGTCCTGGCATCACTGTAAAATGCAGCCAAGTTAGCCGCAAATTGAATGCATTCTTCTGTTGGCCGAGGACTGCCTCGTCTTACTTGTAGTAATACATGGGCCCCAGGACAACCCCGAGCATGAAACCAAATGTCATCACCTTTCGCAACTTGGAAGCAAATGGCTTCATTATCTCTTCGATTTCTTCCAACCAAGACGATACAGCCATTCGGTGAAAGAAATTTTCGAAATGTGGGTTGAGCTCTGGTGGAAGTTGAACTTTTTGGATTTCGCCTTTTACGTAGCTGTCCTGTTTCAGATGATTGCATCACAAACCCCGTTTTAGAGGCTGTTCGTTCCAATCTGCCCAAGACTAACTCTATTCGACCTTGAATTATATCGTCATCTTCATCTTGAGTTGCCTCTAGATCTAGTGCTGAGTCTTGAAGAATTTGAATAGCTTCCTCGACCTCTGCGAGTAAACCAGATACGATGGCACTTCCCCGTTTCATTTTCCTCGCTGCTGAAAATAATGCATCTGATTCTTCTTTGAAATCACTATATTTTTTACCATCCAAAATTAATTCAATCTCTTTTCCATCATTCTCCCAATCTTGTACTACTGCTCTTTCTGTCCCTGATGGAAGCTGCCACAGATTAGAAATGATCAGATTGGCTCTGTACATGGTTTCTTCCAATGATTTAGCCTTTTCCAGTTCCCTTTGCAATGCAGATTGTTTGCTTAGTGCATTTTCGAGCGTCTTCTGCACCGATGCACTAAGCTGTTGAAATAGTACGTCGTTATCACCATCGGTGTCTTCACCATCACTGAATTCTTCATCTGAATCACTTGAATCTGCTCCATCATCCTCGTTCCAATCACCGTCTATACTAATATCCCTATCATTTTCATTTATAGTACTGAAAAGGTGTACTTTCGACCTCTCCACTGGAGCAATGAAGAGCGGGTTATCTCGATAACGATAATGTTCGTGCCCTCCACGAAAGACAATTGGAGAAATGTATTGAAAGGGACGAACAACACGAGCTTTTCCAATCGACATTGAACATGCATTTCTGATCACCATCGTTAGTAAAATCATTATTTGATTCTTAAACATTGTTATACAGCTACGTCCAACAATAACAAGAGTCAGTGTGAAAGATTGAATCAATGAAAAATGAAAACGTAGAGAAGATGTGTGAGATGTGAGATGTGAGGAATTAATGAATCAACAAATATCTCATTAAAGTAACCCTTAACCGCATCTGGTAGAGAGTATCTCATGTTCTGGAAACAAGATTGAAAAACTTTTCGAGTCTTATTTTTCTGAACTTTCAACTATCAAGCCAACATTTCCAAAACCTGTCCAAAGCAATCACAACGAATGTTTTTAAACCAGCACTGTCCATATCATATAAGAAATCATAATTTTACAAGAGTGATTATTTTATCAAGATTAAATTGCAGATGTCTTCGACAAACCTAAACAAACTCAACCTTTCAGCAATCAAAACCTTGCCTACCAACAATAGAAATGAGTTAGACATTAGCTCTGAACTTGATCTTACTCCTATTCCTATGAGCGAAACTCAGAGAATTTTAGAAGAGAGTCTTACTCTTTTTCCTATGAGCGAAGCTCAGAGAATTTTAGAAGAGAGTTTGGACCTCATGAACAGATCCAGATTTGAGCTCGAAAAAATGATAGATGAATTACCTTCTTTCTCTGTAATTAAGAAGTCGGACCAGACCTCAATTTCTTTCGAGCCCAGTATTGATGAGAAGAAGAAAAGGCTCCAGGAATTGCTCGAAAATTCGCTGTATTCAGTGAAGAGCATTGAGTCTGCTGGCAAACATATGCTAAATGAAAGCTACGATATTAACGATGACAATGGCACCCTTCTACCAGAATTTGTTCATGATGAATGGAGTGACAAGTGGTTGAAAGTATTTGCTAGTGAGGTATGTAAAGTATATCGCGAATTGGATAAAAAAACAAGGCGACCAGTGATGGCATGTGCCGCACGGGCAGGTTTGAGAAAGAAAGATATGGAACACATGATGAAGATCAAGATCACCTCAAATGAATGGGCCGATATTCGAAAACATGCAAGATCTCATCTAGGTATGAAATGAAGCATTAATCATTGCAAGAGAATAGTCAAAAGACGTGAGCTTTATACCTTTGTCAGATGCTTGACATTCGTTAAATCTACTAGTTTTGGTTTCCAGTAGATGTATTTCCCATCAGCAAGCTTCGTTTTCAGCAAGTTTTTAGGGTTTTCAGAAGGCCTCAATTCAATCATTGTCTTGGAAGTATTAGGAACTATTAACCTTCTTTCTCTCACTCCATCAATAACTTTCTCTTCTCTCTCGATATTTTCTGGCAACTGATCGCCTATCATCTTTTCGATTATGATCCGAACTGTTCCAGAGTGAGATATTACCAATAGATCAAACTCACAAACACCAAGAACAGACCCTCGATTCCTTCTATTTGCAGCATTATCTGAATCTTTATTTGTTTCATATTCCATATATGCCTCTACTAATTTCTCTTCTAAGAAGTCTCGCACGCGTTCCCATACTTCCTCTTCGTTTTCAAGCTTTGGAATCTTCCACGTTGATTCGTCCTCAAGACCTTCTCTGAATCGTGCTTCTCGATACATTTCCCATGCTTCTTCGTATGTCAATGTATTATGTTGTCCTTCTCGAACTCCTTTGGCTCTTTCTCGTAATCTAGAATCTAAAATGACACCCTCGTCACTATAATCATTATCTGAGTCTGTCTTGTCAGTATCATACCCCTCATCTTTTCTGCATGTTTTTTCAACACCCGTGATGATTCTAGCAGTTCTTTGAGCTCTAGGCAAATCTGATGAATAACGTTTCCAAAACGGATGCTCTCCGAATGCTTTATATGCTGCTTCCGCTTGCTCGACGCCACGACGAGTCAGTGGTGAGTCGATCTGTCCAAGAACAATTCCTTTTTCATTTGCTTCAGTTTCTCCATGCCTGACAAGGTGAACTCTGAGACAGAAAGCTTTTGGCGAGTTTGCTGCTTTTACCATTGCGAGATTCAGCAGTTTGGTAGTCTAGTACATAGATTGATTCGTAGTAGTTTGTAGTCTGATCACTCTGAGATCAAAGGAAAAAATGAGAGGAAAAGATGACGTCAGCACTCGTCACACCTCCCAGCCTTTGTATATTTTTCAAAACTTTTCATAATCAAACATCGCATTTAATTAAAGTACTTAGTAGTTGTTAAAACAAACGGCACATCTCCATACCCTTTATCTCTCTCTCTCTAGACCATCATTGGTGCATATGCCGGCATTCCATTGCTGCTGCAATAAGATGAATCATATGTATCATACATGGCAGTATGTCTATTCATTTGGCTGATAGCACAAGGTAATAAAACACAAGAACAAACATAGTCTTCCAAATTGTCTACAACCGGTGGTATCGTACTTTCATCGATGGAACACATATCAGCAGCTGCCTTTGACAATGTGGCTGGAATATCATATGCATTACGGATGTATGCCCTTGTCTTTCCTGCAAGAATTGCAACAAAGAAAAGATGAAACAGATATATGTTATGACTAGCTATCTGAGAATTTCTGGAAGGATTACTAAATAGGTTCAATAAAGCGAAGTATACCATGCTGATGGAAACCATGATTTTGAAAGCAAGGTGAGAACGAGGATTATCCGTTGGTGTAGCATACCAATTGAGTCCGAGCCGAGTAAAAATTTGCCCCAATGATATCAATGGGCAACAAAGACTTAAACATAAACTCGAATGGAAAGGTCCATAGGTGCAAAAGTCCATGATACCATCTTTCCATCCACCGACTGGAATTCTCAAGCGTTGCCTATTGTCTTCAATTCTTGCTTGTGTTTGTAATCTTACTTTCTGTCCTTTGGATATACCACCCCATGGCTGAACAAGGATATATTAGATCAACAAAGATATTAATTTGTTAAAGAATTATAAGACATTAATTTACCTACCACTGCAACAGTTAATATTTCATGATTCACCTCTACATCAAACGTGTAGCCTTCTGGCAAAGATTCTGGTGCAGTAATTTCTACGATGGGATAAACTCTTGGTTCAGAAGCCCGCTGCGAATCTTCACCAACAGAGTCACCATTATAAATCAATTCATCATTGGAAAGGAGAGAAAGTGAATCAGCAGTATTATTGGATATCATATTGGCAATAAATGTTTCGTGACAATAAAAGAAGCGAAGTTGTAATTCGAGAAGAAAAGAAAAGAGCAGATTCAGAACACATGTCCTTGTTAGTACTATGACCCATTTTTTATCATCTCTTGCCTCTTGCTGAAATCTCTATCCTCTATCTCTTTCAATTCTTCTAATTCTTTCACTCAACTGTGTTGGAAACGATTGTGGAACGAACGGAACCTAGTTTGTGCATATTTGCTGATTGCATTCAAATATTGAACGAAGAATAACGGCCATGCCATCGTCAAAAAGCGAATCTATACCAATATTCGCCATATCAGGACTATCACATATTCTCACGGCATCAGAGGCTTGTGAAATACTGGGTCAAAGTACAGTCAGAAGCATTGTGAAAGCTTTCCTAAGATATATTAGCTCTCTTTCCGCAGTGGGAAATCCAACGTTAAGAAAAAGCACCGTACAAGGCAACGACATTCCTTTCTGGAATTTTTCTCACGCACTCGACGAGAATGAAAGTGAAGATGAAACATACTGGGTGGATCTACTGACTGCAACACTGGCGTATGATTTCGAAAACGAGAGTGGCAAAGACATAAATGTATGTCCTGCTTGGTGTATCGCTGGTTGGCACCGTTTAATGAACTTACCACCTCAATTTTCATATACCAATTTGACATCGTACCAATTGCAAAATTCACAAAAACTAAATGCATTGATACCCTCACCTCTTCTGGGCTTGGATAAATCAGCATTTATTCGTTCAGGTGTTGTACTGCCGACTTGCATTACACCACATTCTGGTAAACATGGCCATCTTGCGCTGATGGAATGTATTTTTTATGGACTTGCAACTCCACCACCTTCTTTAACGTTAACCAGAATTGCAAAGGCATCCAATGTGACGCCGAGATCAGGATATTCCACCAAAGCATTAGAAGATCAGCTAAGAAACGAGTATGCTAGATTCATGATCGACCCATCACAGGGAAGCAGTTACAATGCGGGAATCAAAAACAATAGAACCATCATTCTTCTGCCAGACTTTTTAATTTGTTTAGCAATTACACAACGGTATCATACTCTGTTCATGGATACAACATCAGAAGTGTCTGGAATTGTTCCAAGACAAGACCAAGATGAAGAGGAAAGGGAAAAATCGTTATCATCTTCAAAACGAAATTCAAGAATAACTGCTGATGGTGAATTAGCAATTATATCATTAGCAGAGCTAACATTTCGCATATATGACGGGTTCCAAAAGAAAAGCTATATTGATCGTGATACTCTTCATCGATTTTTATCTGATATTTATGGAGAAAATTCTTTTTCTAGAGATAATGTCAAATCTGTTCTGGACAAGATGTTTATGGCAAAAAGTTTAGATGACCCGAGTAAGATAATTGAATTACGAGACTTGAAAGATTCACAATATGTTCGAGCGATTGCCAAAACTGTACTGATAGTTGATCGCGATGGAAGTAAGAACAGCGTTCTGGAACATGTCCTTTTTGATTGGTTTGTAATGCTGGGTGTTGCCTTGAAACCTGATTTTATATCGCATATGGATGATTTTTTCGTAGTATCACCGACTGTAGCAGGTATAGGGGCACTATTGATTTCAAAACTTGAAACAGATGAAAGGAGATCTGAAGATGTTAGTATCAAAAAGCTATATGCAAAGTTTGGTATATTAGATGAAGGAATCAATGGAGTGCCGAGTTCAAAAACAAATGGACATAATAATATGATGGATGTATTTCAAGTGAAACGGAGATTTCAGAGTATCATCGAGAGTGGAGTCAAGCGGAAGTCTACCCATGATGGAGAAGAATTAATGCTTGATGAAGGTGATCCCGACGACTCGGATAGCTCGATTGAAGAAGAAGGACACAACTTACCCATAAACGAAAATGGTTCTGATGTACAGCCATCTTTACATGATCTCGATGAAACGCCTAGAAATGCTATAGACCACAGTAATTTCATTTACATTTTATCTCACGGAGAGGATGACAATGGACACGGAGGGTTTCTTACGCCAAAACTTGCTAACTTGTTGTTTCATATGGGTCGATCTAGATCATTGCAAGCAGTCAACGAAAGTGTTTTGAAGTCCCGAGTGGACTCATTTCTTGGCGTAGATAAGAGCATTGATAATGATCAAAACATGAACAGCAACACTGAAGAAAGAGATTATTGGGAATTATTCGATGTTCTTGCTTTCTGTTGTTCCGCTGTTCGAGACACTGTCACCGATGATTGTTCCGTGGATAGATTACTTCTTGAATATGTTTTTTCAATGTTTCTGCTGTTGCCAGACACGACATCTACAAAGGAAGATATCCCCAAAACAATCAGTCTAAAACGAACAAAAACCTTGACTAGAAATCAGATAGGCCATATGATTTTGCTTCTGTTGAGTCAGGCTTCATTTCGAATAAGAACCGACTCACCTGATTGGGATGATACAGATGAATTATTTTATAAAGATCATGGTAATCTGGATGAAGTCTTTGTCGATTCAACAGGAGCCTCGATTTTAGGAATACATCCTAATATGAAAGATATGAACGCAGAGAGCAGCCGAAAAGAAGGTAAAGATGATTTGATGATACCGTTAAGTTTGATCGTTGATAACATACTTTTCAGTATAGGCATAAAAGATACAACAGAAATACAAGAAATGACAATGTCATTTGATCAATTTCTCTCTTGGAGCCAGATATCTTCAACTGCTGTCGGTCTGGACGCTTCACAAATAAAGATTGGTCCAATTTTACTAGAACTGCGACTTATTGCCTCCGTCGTTTTTGGAGTCAAACCGTCTTCTCCTTCGATGGAAAGAATGTTGGTCAAAGAATTAAATAGAAGATTCAAGATAAAGTATCCCTCTAGTGAACATGCCAAGAGAGGTCCTATCGGTACAACGTGGTTCATTATAAACGCAGTGTGGTGGAGAGAATGGGATCAATACTCGAAACTTACATCTGACAATATTTGTCTTCCAAAGATAAACAATACTGAGTTGCTACATTCCAATGGAGGTCTAGCCTTGAAATCGGGTCTACGTTTCAAAGATGATTTTGAGCTTGTTGCACCTCTTACTTGGAGCGCACTGCAAGCTTGGCATGATGGTGGCCCCCCAATTTCTCGATCTGTGGTTCCTTTCAAATCCACCAAGAATGTTCATGGTAAAATACAAAGTGAAATTGAATTATATCCCGTATTCACTACCATATTACTTTTGGACACTTGCGGTGATGCACGTCCCTTCCAGCAGTACTTTAGTGTATCAAGATCTTTACCCACAAGAGACTTGCTATCTAACCTATGTAAAAGTTTAAACACTGATCCTCGAAATGGTAGGTTATGGATGGGACCTTCGTATTCAGGCCCTAGATTCCCGGGAAAATATGATTTTACCCTTGATCTAGAATTGAGTTTATTAGAGAATTTAAAGGTTAATGGCATCATAGAGAGCGATGTGGAAGCGACCAGAATTGCTTATGAAATTGTGCTTGAATTGATCACCTCAGAAGGAAAGTGGCCAAGCGCTAATGATGAGGAATCGGATGACGAAAAAAATATACCAGATTTTTCAAATTGTTTAGGTGATGGTATTGTGGGACTACAAAACATGGGAAATACATGCTTCATGAATTCATCGATTCAATGTATTAGTCATACACCAATACTGAAGGACTACTTTACTTCAAAATCTTATCTGAATGACATAAATCAGACGAACCCTTTAGGATACCAAGGTCGACTTGCTCAGGTCAGCGCAGTTTTAATATCTTCATTATGGAAACAAACATCTCGAAAGGGGGCTGTAGGAAAATTAGCCAGAAACGGAGGACCGATTGATGCACCTTGTTTGACACCACAAACTTTTAAAAACACCATCGGGAAATTAAATAGCGATTTTCAGGGCAATGAGCAACATGATGCACAGGAATTGTTGACATTTCTATTGGGTGGGCTGTCTGAGGACCTAAATCGCATTGTCGATAAACCGTTCACTGAAGACCCTGATTCTGATGGACGCCCAGATAGCGAATTGGCAGATATTTGGTGGTCCAATCATTTAAAGCGCGAATTCTCCATAATCGCAGCTTTATTTGCGGGTCAATATAAAAGCGTGCTTGCATGTAAGACATGCAATTATGAAAGTGCTCGATTTGAACCATTTTATTTCTTGCAGCTTCCTCTTCCTAATGATCAAGTTACGGTGGAGCTTATTTATTTTCCTCTAGCTAAAGAAGGCGCTGCTACGAAATATGCCTTGAAAACGAAACACGACGCAAAGCTATTTGACATACTTCATACTTTGGCCACTGTTTTGTACGAAGAAAATTCCATGCTGGAATCTGAAGATGGTAAATGCTCCAGAGACACCTTGAACAAAGAATTGTGGTGCTTGGAAATGGCCAAAAATATGACTGTAGTTAGAATAGAAAACGGCTACATTTCAAATGTACAACCTGTAAGTTTTTTGCATGCATTTCAATCGAAATTCGAGCCGATTACTCAATTTCAAGATATCTTACCAAATAGGAAACATGGGACGTTGAAAAAGTTAGCAACAAAGAGACTGGAGAAGTCCCTCTCCTTTTCATTTATGAAGTGGATGCAAAACTTGAGGAGATTGCAGAAGAGGACAAACAATCTGATGGACAAGTTTCAGATACGATACCAAGATCTCCTGGTGTGAAATACTCTTTTATTGCTGTTTGTCAACGAAAAATTGAGCTTTCTAATAAACCTTTTCTTCGTGTGTGGTATCACAAGATCTTTGGTACACCATTTATCTTACGAATTGGTGATCTTGAGGGGTTTACAGGTCGCGACCTTTATGATTACATCGCTGAAAAAGTCGAGCGCTATGTACCGGAGAAGGTTCTGAGGTATTTACAAGAAGGCAGTCGCGTTGATAGAAGTGATGTCAATCCAAAACATTTCCAGGGACAGCTGAGAAGTGGAAGAAGACAACGTAACAGAACTAAAGATGACGTCGAAACTAGTTTCTTTGGACCGATTCCACGGTATGGTTTCAGATTGAGAGTGACAACAAGAGACGGGAAGAAATGTGAATCATGCCCGTGGTATGCATGTTGCATTGGTTGCTTAATCACTGACGACGATTATCCTTCTATAGCTATGAACGGAGATACTATTGCTATAGATTGGCATATTGGAATCGAACTTGCTACAGATTCTTTTTATTCAGCGAATTCTCATCCTCGAGCAAATATGCTTTCAAACGTGAAGAAGCATAAAACCTGTCATTCAGGGAAGAACAGATATGGACGAGACATAATTTCTCTGGATGACTGCCTTGAAGCTTTTACAAAAGAAGAGCTTATCCCAGAGGTAAGAATGATGTCAAACATCGTTTTTCAAAGATATTACAAAGATTCATCTCATCTTCGTGTTTTTAATAGGCTTTCTGTTCAAAATGTAAAGAATTTCGTGTTCAAACCAAAATCATGAATCTTTGGAGACTTCCGCCATTGATGATCATACATTTGAAACGGTTTCAATTTACTCAGCACATGAAGCGTAAGTTACGCGACTTTGTGCACTTTCCATTGGAAGGACTTGATCTTTCTGGTGTGTTATCTCAATCTAAATTGAACGGTGAAGATTCAGATAGCAGGGATGGACCAATTGTCCAATCTGACACTCTTTACGATCTTTATGGAGTCATCCACCACCAAGGAGCCCTAGCCGGTGGACACTACGTCGCCAGCCTAAAATCCGAAGTGGATGGGAAATGGCGACTTTTTAATGATGCTCAAATTTATGAGGTTAGTAGTAAAGACATAATTGATGCGTCAGCATACATATTATTTTACGTCCGAAGGGATGTGAAGAAGGCTACGCTGAAAGATTTCTGGGATTTGCAACCAAGGGAAGGGGAAAGCGCAATAGAAGAGGAATTAGACAAAATGGTAAAACATAGAGAAAAATGTATCATAAGCTGATAAAAATATTGTAACTTCGTTTATAATAATGTATTCCTTACGCTACTACGACCGAATCTAATTTACTTAAGGACTTGTTTACAAGCTGTGCCGATACATCGTGCAGAACTTCTTGATTCAGTTCATTTGGACCATCTCCATCTCCTAGAGAAAGCATTTCAGCAACAACGTTGACATTTCCTACAATTATATTGAAAGTCAATCGCGCAACGACCCATCGTAAGCCATGAACAACATTTCTTGCTTCGTACTGACTTTCTGCCTCGAAAAGATGCACTGTACCATTATTCATGGTGATCAATACACTGTTTTCAGCTTCAGCATCAGGGAATATATCAATATCGATTGAATCGGACGCTATTTGAATAGATGAAATATCGAACAAGCTTATGGAGTCACCAGAAATTTTCAGTGAAGCATACTTCTTCTTCCTACGTGGACTTATATTTCCTCTAATTTCCCACACTAGGTACGGTTCCACTTCGTTCTCTTTCGCGTTTGAAATTTGAAGAAACATTTTAACTGGTTGATTCGAATCATGACTTGTTGAAGCTGCATGCACTGGGAGATAGTAAATCAGGCGAATACCTTCATTGGTAATACTATGAAGGAATAGTGAAGATTTAGATTTTGAGTTTCTTGTAGGTGAAGGAAGAGATTCATCACCGTCGTCATCATTGTCTTCCTCAGATGCATCAGACTTCCCAGAGTACTCAGAATTATCATCAAATGAGTCATTTGAACCACTGTAATCGGAATATACGGATTCATCGTCTCTAAATGTGTTGAGCAACCCCAAAAACGATGCTTTTGTAGACTGCAAAACGTCATTGACAGGTTTTTTGATTATGTTTAGGCTCTCTTCCCAATCAAACGTTCTATCTGTGTTCTTCGGACGAGTAGATGATGGATTCTTTTTTCCGCCTTCATTACCATTGTTACCTTTCAAGGCTCTAGACTTTTCTTTCCGTCCTTTCTGTGGCTGTGTCTTGGAAGCAAGACTAGGTGGATCTTGAACCATGTCACGTTGATATCTCATTCGCGCGATTGCACTCATATCGTGAGACTCCCGTTTATCTTCATCTTCATCAAACGGTTGATCTCCATCATTATCACGCGATAAGGCAGAGACGATACGTCCAGGTTCATCAGAATCTTCTTGAGGGACAGTTTTGCGAGCTGGAGAAACTTTGGTTTCCATATCGATACTTACAGGAGGATCCGAATCAGGAAAAAGCTCCGAAGCAAGTCCGTTAGCTAGCTCCGTAATTTCATCAAATACATCAGAAAGTAAATCGCTTTGAGTTGTCGCAGGAGGAACCGAAAAGGATATCTCATTCTTACTGTCCATAGATACATCAAAAGGTTCAGTGGCAACTGTGATTTGACTGATATTCAACTTGTGAAGTGTATCTTCAGCTTGATCAGATACTTTGTCTACAAGTATGGAATTATCCGTTTGATTGATTGGCTTCTCAGTTCCATTTGTATTTTGGGGATGATCAGGATCCTCGGACATGCTCCTTATAATTTCTCCTATGGTGGAAGATTCAAGATGTTCTAGTTCAGGCTCAAAAGATTTCTTTTTCTCTGTAGATTCACCAATATCCACATTACTTGTTTTAATATCCGTTGCCATGATTCTATCTACAAGCAGATGACTAAATGCATGAGTGGAAGTGGTCGAAGAAGGTAGGATAGTTCATACATGCGTTGGGAACTAATTTTTGTGTTCTTGTTTCTGTCTTCGTATCGAGTCGTGTTTTTTACACACGGGATTGATTTTTAAAAAAAAACTGAATGCA
>Ga0213868_10004715_pt1 | contig 12433 bp, 9 predicted proteins | sample PICome_9_FD_160087 | JGI IMG/M metagenome (GOLD analysis project Ga0213868, IMG submission 160087) | Coastal seawater microbial communities near Pivers Island, North Carolina, United States - PICO127 | ecosystem: Environmental > Aquatic > Marine > Coastal | place: USA: North Carolina | collected...
CCGTCAGCCTTAGTGTGTACGTATTTTTTGTTTGGGTCTCAGTTTTCTAAACGTTGCGCCTTGCTTGGTTGGTATTTGCTCAAAGTAACCTTGTCGAGTCAGTAGAAATTTGCGAACCACCAACACCACAAATCTAACTTCAACTTAGCGATACTTGATACTTGATGTAGCAGATCGTTAACCCGAAGACGGGTGTCACGTCATAGTATCTTTCCTGTGATACCTTTTTGCACTAAACTAATCACTTCATAATGTTATTCTCCTCAAATGCCATTAGTGCATCTCTATTCCTCAGCTATGTTCTTCTGGCTCCAGAATCACCTAATCTGGTAGCCGAAGCTTTCTCACCAAGAAGTACACCTTCCCCCCTTCAAAGGATCTTCTCATCTGGATCCACTGAACCTCAATTGTTCAAGACTCAAGTTCAAGCGGCGAAAGATCATGAACATGCAGATTCTCCAGTGTTCGACTCTATCGGTCTGAACACTGCGTTCTCATCATACAAAAGTAAATATGCTGAATCCATTTCAGACCCCAGTACTTTCTGGGCCAACGAGGCAAGTCGTCTCAGCTGGTTCGTCGAACCGAACCAAGATCATCCAGTCCTTCATGGAGATTTGCATTCAGGAGATATCAAATGGTACCCCGGTGCTAAATTAAATGTATGTTACAATGCCATCGACCGACATGCCTTGGCAGATGGAGGTAAAGGAGGAGCGAATATAGCAATGATTTGGGAAGGAGATGAACCTACCGACACAAAGAGCTTTACATACAATGAACTTCTTCAAAAAGTATCGAAAATTGCAAATGCGCTCAAGTCCCAAGGGGTGAAAAAGGGAGATAAGGTTACCATCTACATGCCCATGATTCCGGAACTTCCCATGACTATGCTGGCATGTGCGAGAATTGGTGCAGTTCATTCTGTTGTCTTTGCTGGATTTTCTGCCGAGGCACTTGCAGCTAGAGTGAGTGCGGCTAAGTCAAAGCATGTTGTCACAGCTGATATTGGTCTTCGTGGAACAAAGAAGATTGAATTAAAAGCTATAGTGGATGATGCATTGACCAAGTTGGATTGTAACAAATTAGTAGAAAGTGTCATGGTTTTTGAGAGGTTTCATGATAAAAATTCAGAATCTGCTTCATTTGAGATGAAAGATAAAGATGTTAGAATGGACAGTCTTGTGGATCTTCAAAGACCGTACTGTGTCCCTGAGGTGATGGATGCAGAGGATGAACTTTTCATTTTGTATACCAGTGGAAGCACTGGCCTTCCGAAAGGACTTGTGCATACTACCGCGGGCTATGCATTGTATGCAGCATTTACAACTCAAACGACATTCAATTTGAACAAGGGTGATATTTTTGCCTGTGTAGCTGACTGTGGTTGGATTACAGGACATACTTACACCACATATGGAGCACTTCTCAATGGAGGGACTACATTTGTGTTTGAATCCACACCCATGTATCCAGATGCTGGAAGATATTGGGATATGATTGATAGACACAAAATCACTCAATTTTATACGGCGCCAACCGCAATTAGATCTCTTATGAGATATGGTGATGAAATACCCGCAAAATATGATTTGAGCAGTTTGAAGGTACTTGGAAGTGTTGGTGAACCAATCAACCCAGAAGCGTGGAGATGGTACTATGAGAATATTGGCAGAAACAAAGTAACAATTGTTGATACATATTGGCAAACAGAGACAGGAGGTCATATCGTAACTAACATTCCTGGTGTCACTCCTATGAAGCCAGGCTCCTGTACTTTGCCAATGTATGGAATTGATACTGTCGTGTTAGATGCTACAACAGGTGTCATTCTTGAAGAAAACGATATAGAAGGTGTTTTGGCGATTCGTCAGCCATGGCCCGGTATGGCACGTACATGTCTCGGTGATCACCGAAGGTACATGAGTACGTATCTAGATCCCTACCCTGGTTACTATTTTACGGGTGATACCGTGTACCGTGATAAAGATGGATTCATTTTTGTAACGGGAAGATGCGACGATGTACTGAATGTTTCGGGACATCGTATAGGAACTGCTGAAGTTGAGTCTGCTTTGGTTGCTCATCCTCTTGTAGCACAGGCTGCTGTCGTAGGAAAAGCACACCCCATTAAAGGCCAGGCAATTTGCAGTTTTGTGACTTTAATTGAAGGGGAAGATGAAACAGAACAATTGATTAAGGAACTAGTACAGGAAGTACGCAAAGGAGTAGGCCCTTTTGCACAACCAGATGTGATAATTGTCACTCCGTCACTTCCAATGACCCGGTCCGGAAAGATTATGAGACGCATCTTAAGAAAAATTGTAGCAGGCGAGGCAGATCAATTGGGAGACGTGAGCACATTGGCAGATCCAAGCATTGTTGAGACGTTGATTGAAAAAGCAGCTTCTAAAATCTAGAAAAATAAATTGCACTTATTGTTCTCTTGAACTATTTCTTTTTTTCAAAACTGTCTTCATAAGTCTTTCGGAAAAGGAAGTATTTTCCCGGTATACAGAAGTTGTTTCTAGTTTCACGACATCGTCGCTCATATAGTTCCAATGGCGAAAAAGTTTCAACGTTTCATGTTTTGCTTTACTTGTCCATTTCATTTCAAATGCTTCTGAGTTTGCGATGCTATTTCTTTCGTAAAACTCTGTACACATTTCATTGATGCAATCACTTAAGGATCTACTTTGTCTTCTTTTTCTATCCGGTGGAAAGCTCTCCTCTTGTTTTCTATTCGTCTTTGTAAAGTTTAGCTTCACATGATCTAGTACCCAGTCTGGAACATTATGTTCGAGTAAAGTTTCACATTGAAACTTTTCTTTGGACATCCATGAATGATTTATTATGCCGTCGTATCGTGGTCTGCATTCAGGATCTCTAGACAACAATGCACCAATAAAATTCTTAGCATCTGGTTCATTTTCAAAATAGCTTGGATATCGTACTTCAAACATTAAACATTGGTACTCCGTATCATCCATAACCTGTTTCATAATATTTTCATTGATAACATTTTTCTTCAAACATTCTTCTTGTATCATTTTTCTTTGCGAATCTGACTGCATTAGTTCCTTTTTAGTTGGAAATGGTCTGCGACCAGTTAACATCGTATAACAACACACACCCAAAGAAAACCAATCTGCTCTTTCATCGTATCCAGTCCGAGAGTAATAGTCTAAATACCGTTCTTGAACTTGTTCAGGTGGTCGATACCCAGCTGTTCCACATACAGTTTTTCTCCTGACCCATTTTATATTTTGCGTCTCCTTTTCATCTTTCACATCGCATTCGTCATGTTCATCATCATCCTCACTTGAAGAGCTTAACGATGTAGAGTCTCCGGTAGTCGCGGTTGGTTCGTCGTTTCTTTCTCTGTTCATTTGTGCAACAAAATGAACGTCAGGTCTTATCGATGTACATGATGTTACTTTAGTCACATTAGTTTGATTTTCTTCTTCTTGTCTCCTTATCAGAGATCCAGAAAGTCCAAAATCCGCTAACTTGATATGCCCCGTTAAAGTCAAAAGGATGTTTGATGGCTTTTCAAAGTTTTGGTGAGCCCAGCGACAAATGAATAATATATAATAAACAATTTAGAATCGCCTTACCTTCAAGTCCCTATATATTATACCTTTGCAGTGCATAAAATTCAAAGCTGTAACCAGTTCCTTAGTATACAGTTTGCATAGAGAAAAAGGCAGTCTTCTTGATGGGCTGTTAGATATAAGATTTGACAATGTACCACCTTGAAAGATGAATCCGTTACGTTAGCTTTGCTCAATCGTTGAATCTTATTAACGTATACTATTTGAAACTCACCAGGAACATATTCAAGAGCTAGAATTGCGTGCTTATCAGTGTAAAAGGCATACTCAAGATTCACAATAAAAGGGTGGTCTCTGCAACAAGCTAAGACTGTCCTTTCCATATGAACCAAAGTCTCATCTGTCTCCCTTCGAGCGATTGACCTAGTAGAACGTGCAAGGGCCTCAATGGGTTGTACTTTTAAAGCATAATCGACCCCGGTACTTCTTCGCTGTGCTTTAAATACAGCACCGAATCCTCCAGAGCCCAAAAGAACCGAAAAATCGAAGTCGTGAACCCCAGCAAATGGTAATCGTTGTGGAGTTTCATCCTTTTCGCCGTGAAATAGTGTTATTCGATTCTTTGTTGATGACATTGTAAAATAGTTTTCTAGGTGTTTTCCTGTAAATCGAAATGGTGTTAGTAAGCATCTAGTCGATCACTGTCACAACTTGTGATCATGTATACAAAATACGTACTTCGTGTAAAAGAGTCAGAAGACCTGAGAAATGATTGAAGGTCTTGTATCACATCACGAAGTGACGATCGACGTCTCTTTTTCCTTTTATCAGGTTCAGGGATTATTCGTTGTTCTGTCCCATTAATCTTAGTACAATTGTATTTGCTTATTGAAGGGCCCATATTTTAAATATGGAGGAAGCAGTACTGTTGAATGGAATCAGTGACAGAATGCTGACTTGGTGTCATTTTTCTTCTCACGAATCATCAAACATGATCAGAACACTATGTGATTGGAAATGGTATTCTGACTAGATACAAATTGAAATCGAAGGGAAAAACTGTTGACGTTATTCAACCATTAACAATTCTCAGCTTTTCTTTACTTTTTGTCGTCGGATAGAAACACCGGTTTCGGCTAGTAGCAGTTTGCGCGTGTCTTGTAAATTGATATTAACTTTGACTGCAGGTGTTGATACGTTTTCCAATGCATCTTTGTCATTTAGGTACTTTGTGAACAGTTCCAACCAGGAAATTTGCAGTTGCTGTTGTTCATTACTTGATTCTAAACTGGCTTCAATATCAACTCTTCGTATCGTAGAATCGACCTTCGAATTAGATATCGCAAAACCTAACTTCTTAACTCTACCTCCTATTTTTGACGCATGATTTAAGAGTGCGATATAAAACTGACCACTACATGCAAGTTTTCTGGCCGCTAATGCATCTAGAATAGAAAGCATATATTTAAATTTGTTTGTATCGTCAACATCAGTGAGAGAACTGCGGCTTCCCGGTGCCTTCCTCTTTGGACTCAACTCTAGAGCCTCAACCATCATAGCAAATGATTGTTTTGATGGCACCAACCCATTATGCAGTATCAAATCAAAAGCCATTTTTGCGTTTTCGTAATCTTTTGCACTCAGAGCCGATGAAATTATCTGGTTACAACTTCTGACAATATCCTTTCCTGACATGACACCATCGGTCTCTATATCTTTCTTAATTGTACTCAGAGCCGATAGAAAATCACCTTTGCCGCAGTGTGATCGAACAGCAAGTATCTTCGAATATCCATCGGGCTTCGTTATTTTTCTATAAACATCCAACGAGTAATCGTATTTGGCTGCTGATACACATGCTCCCATGAGAGATGTTAGAGTTTTGATATTAGGTTTTACTCCAGCGAATGTCATCCTCTGCACTAATTCAACTGCACGTTCAAAGTCTCCGAGAGTAGCAGCTGCAGTTACTGCTGTAGTGAAAAGTTGAACATTCTCCATCATCAGCGATGTCTTTGGATCAGATATTGCTGACTCAAAAAGTGTCAGACATGGCCCAGGTTTATTCAACTTAAGGAGTCCATTCATCAACAGTCCGTATGTTTTGGCATTAGGTTCGACTCCATTGGATTCCATATCCGCAACGAGGTCTTTTGCCTCAAACCATTTATATCTTGCACATAGTTGTCGAATTATAGTATTGTAAGTAACGACATCAGCTTTAATGCCTGCTTTTTTCATATCTTTCAGTAGGTTTCTCGCTGTGTCAAAATCGTCATCATCAACTACCACCTTAATCAGTGAAGTCACAGAAACGTAGTCTGGTTTGAGTCCAGACTTTTTGAGCTCCTTAAAGGCTTCAAATGCCTCCTTACGTTTACCTGCTTTTGCATAAGCCGCAATCATGGTATTATATGTGACTAGGCTCTTGTTGGGTTGCATTTCTTTGAATAAGACTTCAGCAGAATCGAATTCGTTTTTGCGTACGAGAGCAGCAAGAAGGGCATTATACAACTTGGTGTCCACTTTCATATATTTTGACCAATCACTTACAGTAATACCGTTAATCAAATCTCCTTTTCCATGTACGGCAGCGAGAATCCTTTTACATGATTCAATATCACCAAGTTGGGAATGAGCCCTAATAGCGTCCGTTGCAGTGCATATATTTAATGATTGTGCATCAGATCGAACCGATTTTATTCTTGGTGACACTTCACCAACAGAACCGTCTGATTTGACTCCTGTTGACACAGCAAAAGCCTCGAGTGCTTTTTGAGGTTTGTTGCAAATGATATAGGCATTCATAATTAGAGATAACAAGTTTGCATCAAGTGCTGCTGATGAATTAGCCAATGATTCCATGACACGATCAGCAACAACAGCTGGAACATCTTTCGTCCTATCCAAAAGAGGATCATAAATAGAAATATAACGTTTCAGAATGCCGCGGCATCTATCTAGTAATTCTTCATTGTTCGAAGATGCATCTGAACGAGAAATGTTGGTGTATGATTTCATTAAGCTTTTTTCCAGAGATGACGTAGCCTTCGCTTGCTGTCGTTCCGCTTCAGCTTTACTAGCAGATTCTATTTCACTTAAATCAGTACCTTCATCTATTACCCGTTCGAATCGAATTTGAACTGGTTGACCAGGCAATCTACTGGTAACAGAAGACACAATACCTTCCACGTTAGATACTGGCCACATTGTACCACCTAAAGATGAATCAACGGCTATGATTCTATCGCCTACTCTGAGCCGATTACTAACAGTTGGTGATACATCATCTGTAAATCCACTTATTTGTACATATCCTTCAGGTGTATCTACATAAGACAGACAGATAGATAGAGAGAAAGAGACAAAGGTGAACTTTCTGTATGCATCAAAATACAAAGAAACATGATTCCTACTTCACTCACCTTCAATATGAATACCCATCGGTCGCGTGAGACTCAACTCAAATTCTTGTACCATTTCCGCTTCACCAATCAAATCTCCAGCTCGTTGAAATTGAGCTTGCATAGTAGATGAAACTACTTTTCGTGATGAAATTGCTGATCTTACACCATCTAACGTACTCTTTGGCCACATGTTCTAATCCAACATAACATGCAATTGTGAGATTTACACATATCATATATTTAAATGTGAATTATGCAAACACACCATCTTCCACAGAAAGAAGAGCATCATGAATCATGTATACAACATCCAAAACATATCTACTTACATCTCCTAATGTAGCCGATGTCGCCACCAACATATCACCAGCTCGTATCCCAAGATTCCACGCCAAACCTCCACGTTTAATACTAGAAACAACAATACTATCCATCGTAACCTTCCTAACCCGTTCTTCGTCCATAATCTGAAAGGTCCCATCGAGTCCTTCTTCACTCATCGTTCTGCTAATACCCTTGTTCCTAACGACATCCTGTTCCGCAGAAATATACTTGAGAGAATCCACATCCAGAGCAGTTTCAGATACAACTCCATTCACATCTATTTGTTTCAGACACATATCCACATTTTGTCCAAGTATGGGAAGTGTAACATCATACACAAAGGTTGGTACATTATTCAATGCATCCACCACAACAACTCTCTGTTTCTTCTCTTTGACCATTGTCCTTTTATCATCCTTATAATCATCATCAGTAACAGCATTCAGATCTGGATTCGAGAGAACGGCCACCACTTCTGTGGAATCAATGTACGCAACCTTGACGGTACGTACGACATCTCCCAGGGAGGATGTCATGGAAATGGTATTTTCATTTTTTGATCCATTTCCTTCTTCATTGTACAGAGCCGATATTGATGCGGATCGAGATGTGATTGGAAATGGATGATGAGTCTTTCGAATGGTGAAGGAATGTACGACGATGGGTGGAAGAAACACATTCGTGGTGGATAACAGCAGTATGGATAGAGCTGCTGGTTTATATATTGTCATGGTTGTTGTTATTGTCGTTGTTATTGTTATTGTTGTTGTATATATATATATATATTGTTGAGAAAATGTGGGAGTGTGTATTGGTCTGTTCTATATATATCGTGAAAACGAATATTAAGGAGCTGAGTTGGTTGCGGAGTTGAGCTGGAGAGAGTGAAAAGAGTTTACACAGACAAAAAACGCTGTTGTTGAGGAAATGATGATGATTCAGTCCTTGAATTAGAATCCAAAGGGTGCAAGTTGGAGATTTCACCCCCCCACACAAACCTCCTCGTTCCTCGTGTCCTTGGTACTAACGAGGCTTTCTTTATTGGAGATTGTTTTCAAGCACCAAACACAAAACGGAGTGAGTTGACACATCATCTTCATCATAACATACCATACAGATACAAACAATGAATCAAAACCAATTAATCTCAACACTAATGTTTCTATTCATAATTGTATCCTTTCTTGTTGTGCACATTTCCTCGAAAAAAACAGGACCTGCACAACAACAACAAACAACACAACCACAAATTCTTGAGACTCCTTCTGCTAAGCATCCTGAAAAGGAGCATCAAGACGATTCCAATAACAACAACAATAACAACAACATCAACACAGACGACGAAGACGACGACGACGACAATGTAAATCAGGAGCATGACATGACCTATTATTCCACCATGATACACATCTTCGATAATTTCAAACCAGAAGAATTAGAATATGAAATACAATATTTGGATCAATATGGTCATTTATCACCCAGAGGATTCTTATACTTCTTTCATTCTCGGATTCGGGGTGAGTCACATCAGACGACGTTTGACAATACGGATAGTTCTATATCATTAACTATGGATGAAAATGTATTATTATATACTGAATCGAAATATTTGGATTGGGATATTTCGGAAGATCGAGATATGGCGTATATATGTCAGCATTGGAATGGTTTGATTTGTCATGATAGGACAGACAATGGATTGAATGATACATGTTGGTGTGTGGATGATGATGAGTTGAGAGAATATGATTGGAGTGAAGATAGTGATAGTAGGAATAGTACATGTATGGATCAATGTGCAGGAGATTCCTTAGGGAGGATTCATGCCAAGAATCAGGCACCAATGGATGCTATTACTGTCTTGACAATGGAACTTTGGCATTTAGTAGGTGATATGTTACCACGAGATATAAAAAGTTTGAGATTTCTAGAAGAGATCAACCTTCATGGAAACTATCTTGTTGGGAGTATTCCTGATACCATTGGAGATTTAGAAGGGTTGAAAATTCTTCGGTTGTCTGGTTGTTCCGTATTCGAGCTGCCAAAAGAACTTCAAAATTTGAAGAAACTTGAATGTCTTGAACTTAATTCTTGTAGATTGAGTGGATCTCCTGATTTTCTTGAGAATCTTTCTTCCTTGAAGGTATTGTCCATGTCCAACAATCCAGATATATGGTGGGACAAAGTACCATCCTTTCTCACGAACCGTTTGATCCATTTGGAGTATTTAGACTTGTCTGAGATGGATTTGAGTGGATCGATACCCACCCATTTAGCCAAGATGACCAATTTGATTGAACTTGATCTTGAAAAAAATGAAATAAAAGGCACATTGCCTTCAGAGATATCTACAATGCCTAATTTGCAAGTACTGAAGTTGAACTTGAATGATTTGAGTGGAACGTTACCGACGGATTGGACTTCTACCATAAAGCATATTGAAATTGCATCCAATTCGCTAACTGGTCCGATTCCATCGAATATGTTCCAACCCCATTTGACAGATTTGATACTGCATAGGAATGAATTGACAGGGACCATCCCATCGGAAATTGAGAATTCGAATGATTTGGCCAGACTGGAGCTGGATCACAACCTGCTAGAGGGAGATTTTCCCTGGAGTCCTGATTACTTTCCAGGAATGGCAGACTTTGAGATTCATGCGAATTTGTAAGTTGTTTGATCATATTTAGTAGTTTGCTTACTTTCGTACGTTGTTGAAATGAATTCTAATTGGAAAGAATCCAATATGAATCATCAGTTTGACAGGAGAACTTGACGAGGATTGGTGTGATGCAATTGATTGGAGCGATAGAACTATGTATCCATTTGAATATGCCAATGTTCCTTGCACTCATTTTATTGCGTGTCCTAAGGTATGCAACATTTGTGATATTACTATTGTTATTTTAGTGTGTGACCTGTTCTTCTCATAATATATATTTTTATAGGGTTTTGTCAGTAAATTAGGGTATGCAACTGACCTTGACAGTTGCGTTCGCTGTCCCAGCTGTAATTTTTATCAGGAAATGAATGATATTTATTGTAGTTTCATAGGACAGCCAATCAGTAGTTGTACAGATGAAGATATCATTCATAAATCAATGAAAGATGTAGATCAATTACTTCTTCAACCGTTTGTCGATCTTTCATCTCGAGAACAACGAGAGGTGCTGCGAAAAATATTTGTTAAGATGCACGGGCACGCATGGGAGATGGATTTTCATGTATGGGGAGATTTGCGACATGAAAACCCTTGCACTCTACCTGGAATTGAATGTACAAATGACCGTGTTACAATCATCGCATTAGAAAGTGCACACATTTGCTCCTATTTTTCAGACGGACCATGTGAAGTCCCAGAGGAAATAGCTTTGTTGGGAAATTCATTAGAAGTGCTGAAGTTGGACGCAGTATCTTTTGTAGAACATAGATTGATCTTACCACCTGTAATTAAACATTTGAGAAAACTCAAAGAGTTAGTCTTGACGAATGTTCGTCTTGACGACCTCCCAAAAGAGTTAATCGAGTGTAAGAATTTGCGTTATCTCGATCTGAAACACATTGATGTGAAGAATGGTTTCCAGAATGCCATAATTTGGAATTTGACATGGTTACAAAGGTTAAACCTTGAATCAAGCAACTTGACCAATCAGCATCTTCCATCAAAAATTGGGACGATGGCAGAATTGACTCATTTGAAAATTGCATCCACTAATATGTCAGGAACTATTCCATCGGAGTTAGGAAATCTGTCCAATTTGGAAGAATTGGAACTATACAGCAATAGTCTCATCGGCAATATTCCTGAGACTCTCTCGCAACTTCAAAAGCTGACACGGTTAGACATTTACAATAACAAGCTGGATGGATCTATCGACATTGTTACCACCCTAACAAATTTGGAAATTCTAAATCTCAATGGAAATCGATTCATGGGCACGATTCCAAATGAAATTATCGAGTTGAAGAAACTGTTTTGGGTGGATATGGGAAACAACCAATTACACGGGGCCATTCCATCCAACTTTGCAAAATTACCAGCACTAATGCATCTCAGATTAGGTGGCAATCAATTAGCACCATTAATTCATGAAGATATTTGCAAACTTCATATTAATGATGGACCCGATGCCAATGGAGCATGTGACCATGTTTTTTGTCCCATTGGAACGTTTTCTGATGAAGGGTTTGCAAAAAAGGATGATGCGTGTAAACCGTGCCCCAAGGGGGAAACCACAAAAACTATTGGTTCCATAGGTATCTCATCTTGCTACACTCCGACAGAGTATGATCATCTGATGATGCTGTACAATGCAATAACTGCTGGGGAAAATGACCCTTCCAAGACTGACACTGCTATAGATGTGTGTTCTATGAAAGAAATGAAGGTTGCGTGTGATGAGGATGGTCACGTAATCAGTTTCAGCATTCCCTTGTCAGGAATTACTTATGATGAAAATGTTCCTTGGGTATGAACAAACCTATAGTATCCTGCCTTTTATTAGATTCATTCTAAAGCGAAACAATAATTTTGTATTTAGAAAAATGATGAATTTGGTGTACTATCCTGTGTTTTGTTTGGCCTATTTTAGAATTAGACCTTTGGTCAATTAAAACTTGAAACCTCGACACACTAAGAAATCCATCGTCTCCTATCAAAGAAGTGAATTCTCCAAGGAACAAATTGATCGACGGTACATACACTAAAACTAGCATGATATTGTTTCTGCGGAAAAGGAGCAGCGTCCATGGTTTTCATTTCAATTTTTTCTGGCTTCTCCTAATTGTAAATCTCTCACTGATATGGGGACAACAAAGTCAAGATCCGATGACTCTGAATGGCGGATCCATTCTGGCAATGACGGGAGAAAATTGTGTCGCCATTGCGGTTGATAAACGATTTGGAGCTGGACCACAAATGGTGAACATTTCTCCTCGAACAGTGTACATACCGAATTCCAACGTTTTAGTGGCATTTAGTGGTCTTGATGGCGATATACAATCGTTGTCAAGGGAGGTTGCAGTGCAAGTTTCATCCAAGATATCTAGAAATATAGGATTTGGATTTGAAGATTCTGCCTCGTCGTCTATAATTTCTGCGAAAAGTATGAGTCAATTATTAAGTCATATGCTGTACAGACG
>Ga0213868_10004717_pt1 | contig 12427 bp, 5 predicted proteins | sample PICome_9_FD_160087 | JGI IMG/M metagenome (GOLD analysis project Ga0213868, IMG submission 160087) | Coastal seawater microbial communities near Pivers Island, North Carolina, United States - PICO127 | ecosystem: Environmental > Aquatic > Marine > Coastal | place: USA: North Carolina | collected...
CTTAAATGCACTAGAAACATCATATTCAATATCATAGAGGAATTGTTCTTCTTTAGACATTGCAGGATGTATTTTAAGTGGTGAGTAAGAATTATAAATACGTTGTAGCATTGTGTATTTATTAGGGGCTTCACCTGTTACAGGACTGATTACAGTAGGTAATCTGTTAGCAGGATCAATCACACCAAGTAATTGGTTACGATTTTTCAAATGACTTATAATATCATTATTGATCTCTTTTAGGCCACCATCTATAATTTTACCAAATTCATTACGTAAACCCCCTAAAGGACCAAGTGAGTTAATTTGACCAGCAGCAAAAGTAGTAGCAGCAAATTGGTTTCCACTTAAAGTTTCTACAAGAGGACGTAATGCAGACAAACCAGCTTGATCAGTCAAACCAGCTGAAAGTACAAAAGCTGCTTTTTGAAATAAGTTCTCTGTAGCTGCTTCACCAAGCATATCAAAGTTATCAGCAATGTTAGCTACAGTAGCAACCCAATTACTTAAACCAGGTCCAAGTACTTCGTCATATTCAAATCTAGTACCATCAGATCCCACAATTGAACGATCTTTCCAGTTACTATTTTTAGTACGTGCTCTTTGTAATTGTCTGTCAACATTACCATCACCTGTAATACTAAATAAACCATCACCAAATAGTTTATCTTTTAAAACAGAACCAACAGCCAAAGAAGTCACAAAAGTACCAATTGCTTTTTTACCTAATGTCTTATTTTTTAAATCTACAATAGCATTTAACCTAGCTGTTTCATCCATTTGAGTTATTTTATAACCACGTTTAGTAAGAATATTTTCTACTAATTCAGGTTGTTCTATAAATGTTTCAACAGAGGTATAAGCTAATTCATTTACATCACGTTGAAAAGAACGTAAAGGTGCAGGTAAATAATCATCAGCAACTCTAACCATATTGGCCATAGTTCCTGGGAACATAATAAAAGGTCTTAATCCAGGTATTTCTTGTAAAAGACCATTTAGTTGAGTATTTAATCCAGTATCAAGGTTTAATGCAATCTCTCCAGTATTATATTTAACTGCTTCATCAACAATAATACCGTTTTCATTAAACATACTATTGTATTCTTTGTCAGCAATCTTTTTAATATTAGCAGGTGTTGCTTCTTTACCAAGACGTTCTAGCTCATCCATAGCACGGAAACGTGCAGTAGCATTAGCTAAGTTAGCAGAAGTAAAGCCATCAAAACCAGTAAATGTATTAGGTGTAATTCTAAATACAGGATCAGCTGCCATATGTTGTAAATTCTCATATTGATCTACAAGAAATTTAAAACCAAGGTTACCTCTTTCTGCTTCAAGTCTAGCGATATTTTTGTATTGTGCTAGTTTCTTTTCATTTTTAATTACTAAGTCTAACCTAGTTGCACCTGCCACACTATTAGGATTTTGTGATGCTTTCATGAATAACTTACCAGCATAAGGTAAGGCTTTCATTTGAGTATCAAGGATAGCACTATAAGCCATCCAACCACGTTGAATAGACTTAAGATCTTTACGCATCATAGCACCAGCAAAATAAGATACTGGTTCTGCAACCAATCCACTTAAGTTACCATATAAAGCTCTACCAGCTGTTCCAACAGAAGACAAAATAGAATTAAAGAAATTAGCTCTAACAGCTTGATCTAAGATATTAGGTGCATCAGGAGTACCATCAATAAGTGGACGCCAACGAACAAAGCTATTTAGAATATCTTCATTCATTTTAGTAATACTATTGATCTTACCGTCACTAAGTTCATATAATTCAAGAAATGAATCAAGAACTTCTGGGTTATTTTCTTGTAAATATTCCCAGCTTTGGGTAAACCTATCACTTTCGTCTTGGATAATACGTAAAGCTTGCGGTGTATCCTCTTGGATTTGTTTAATAAGTTGTTCAGGTGTCTTACCGAATGCACGCACACGTTCACCTAAACGCATAATACCACGTTTCTTATCTAAATAATACTTAGTAGTACCTTGTAGTTGTTGTAGATATGCAAGATTATCACGAATTTTTTCTTTAGCTTGATCAACAGCAGCTGAACCTCGGTTAAGTCTAACACCTTCAGATAGGTCAGCGATTTGACCTGATAAAGAAGTAGCAGTATAAGCTTGTGCTTTAGCAATATCCATACCAGTAAATTCTTTAGCTTGATCATTGATCATCCTAAAGATACCAGCATAACCTTCATCAGTTAATGTCTCGACACCAAACTCATTTTTTACAATAACAGGATCAAGAATCTTACGAATCTCATCAACACCAACAGTAGGGTCAAACAATTCAAGTACTAAGTTATCACCTTGTTCAGAGATTTCATCAAAACTAATTGACCAATCAGCTGCTTCCATACCATAACGGTCAGCATCTTTGAGTTGTTTGGTAAGACCAAGCGTAACTTCTTCGACACCACCTGGTGTAGTAATAGCATATTTACGTGCAGGTTCACTAATGAAGCTACCTAAACGACCATAAACTGATCCTTTGTTTTTAGCAACACGTACTGCATCAACACTAGCACCAATGATACCAAAATCATCAACAGAACGCATTCCAACTTCATTCCAATCATAAAGGTCATTTACACCTTTTAATGGAACATTAGCATTAGGATTTACAGCTTGGTTGTAATATCCAAGCTCATCAAGATCTGCTTCTTGTTTAGCAGCATACCTAGATAGTTCTTCTACTGCATCATCGCTTTTAGCAGCTGGTGTTAATTCATTAATAATTTTTTTAGCTTGTGATGTTTCACCTACCATTTTAGGTGCTCTTTTAAATGTTTTGCCTACTTCATCAATTGCAGAACCAAACTTACCAAGAAACCCTACAAACGGAATAAGAAAACCAAGACCTAAATCTTCATTGATGTTTTTAATACGTTTTTCATCTGGACTATCAGTATCTAATGTAGCCCAGCTATCAGGAATAAAATCATATTGTGGTGGCAAAGCTTTTTTAAGAGTACCAAAAGCATTGTCTTCTTCATACTCAGAACTAAATGCACCAACAGCAACACTAGCACCTGCTTCTACACCTCTAGAACCAAGAAACTTCATAAAGGCAGTATTACCTAACCTATTAATGACGTTACCAGCTCCTAGAGCTTTAGTAGTTGCAGCCTGTGCTTTAGCTGCTAGTGCCATACCAGCACCTTGAAAGGCTAATGTAGGTACAACAACAGAAGAAATAGCTCTTACTGCTGATGATACACCATTTTCATAAGGTGTTACCTTAGGAATCTGTGCGCTTTTTGGTAGGAATTTATTAGCTAAATCAGTGATTGGATCTAATACACCACCAACAGGTACAGCAGTTGCTAGTTCCATAGCGTATCTAGGATCAGTAGCAAACCCTTCTACTTCACTTCCAACCCCACCGCTCATTTGCAAACGGTTCCATTCCCCACGGCTCATACCTTGGGCTTCGTAATAAGAGTAATCTTTACTTGGATCAAATGGTTCAGCAGCCATTTCTGGTTGCGTTGTAACCTCACCCGTAGGCAGAGGTTGTTCAGATGTTGGTGCAGTTTGACCTCCCGTAGGAGGTTGTGTCTCTTGTTCTTGAAGTCGCTGTTGTTGCTGTTCGTAAGCTTCAACTCTCTGTTGAATTTCTTCTAGTTGTTCATTAGAGAGTTGCTTGTTACGATCTTCTTCACTCAACATATATTCACTGCCAACATTTGAATAATCTAATGGATCGTTCATGTTGTTTGTTTTTTTAATTTAATTGTGATGCAATGGTTCTTCTTAAAGAATCATAATTTCTATAAGGTGTCATTGATCCACTACCAGGAGGAGCTGGTGCTAAGAAATCAATTGATGCAATAGTACCGTCATAACTTTGTACACTACCAGTACCACCTTGTTGACCAATAATTTCACCTAAACCAATACTTTGACCTCTAGATTGTGTAGGTGCTGTTGGTAGATGTCCATATAAAACATCGACAGGTTCTCCAGTAGCTGGGTCAATAGATTCAATGACTAAGTAATGACCATAACCTGATCCATTAGCATTTACTTGATATCCTATATCTTTTACCATACCTGGTAATACTGCTGGAAAATTATGATCTTCAAAGAAAACATCAATACCAGGTTGTCCTGTGTCATAAGTAATAGAAGACACTTGAGGGGCATATGTATTTAGTGGTCTAGCTCTCTTAGGACCAGTTTTACCTGTAAGGTGCGCCGTGCCACGAGAAAATCTAGTTTGAGACATTTTCTCAGAATCAGTAAATAGTTTTTGAACTGAAGGTACTTGATCAAAGATAGCTTCTTCAGCTGGTGAGGGTGTTATCAACCTTCTATTCGTACCATACTTTTCATTAGACGCTTGAATCTGTTCATTAATAGCAGCTATAGGATTTACTCCTGCAAGTTTCGCAGCATGTTGAATATCTACTGGAATCTTAAAAGTACCGTTATCAGCATAATAAGAATTTACAGTAGTTTCAATTTGAGTTTCAGACAATACAGCATTTGGTATGCTAAAGACACCACCAACGTTTGCATTATTTTGTAAAATAAGCTTATTTAATTCATTACGCTGTTCTTGAGAACTAGCTGATATTGCTTGAGTAGCACCTTGAATGTTTGGAAAAGTCGGTTTATTAAGTGCACCTGTTTCTGTATAAAATTTATTTGTTTTATCTGTCTTACCTTTAGCAATATAATCTGTAAGCTGTGCGTAAGCTTGATCAGCAGCTGCGTCAATAGGCACACCTTTATCAACTAAAGTTTTAAAGAAATATTTGTACTCATTTTTAAGAGCATTAGTTACCATAATAGTTGTACCAGAGCCTGGTCCTTCTACAGTTGGATCAAACTTTGTTAATGTTTTAGCTTCAGAAACCAAACTTTTTTGCATTACACCATACTTAGGACCATACTTAGCTGTTTCTTGTTCTTTAAATGCCTTAATAGCAGCAAGTTGTAATTTAGGGTTTTCAATAGCATCGACAAACTCTTTGTCTAACGTTTGGGTTTTAGCTCTAGCTTGAATAGCTGCTACTTCAGCATCGTAGTTTTCTTTTAACGCTGCTTTCTTTGCTCGTACATAACCACTAGGTAACGTTTGATTAGGAAATCTTTTGTAAAATTCTTTTTCAAACGTAGCTGCACCTTGTAGATCTCCTTGTGCGTCAGCATTTTCAAAGTACTCTTGCATTTGTGGTACAGCACGATCAGCAAACTCTGCGGCTTCTAATCTAGTATTAGCACGCTCAGCACTTCTAGACTCTCTGTTAATTCTAACTCTAGCAGCGATAGCGTCTTGATAACGTTGGCTATTACCCCATTTTTCAGAAACAGCCTGTCCATCAGGTGTAATAATTTGAGCGTCTAATTCTTCTACTGAATACCGAAATGAACCATCAGCATTTTTTGCAGAGTATAGACCAAAGAAATTCTTTAAAGCACCTTGTCTACCAAGTTTAGGGTTTTTTGAATCTAGCCAAAAAGCAGCTGCTGGTTTACCTTGACTTCTTAGATCTTCTCCTCGTTCAGCAAGAATAGTATAATTTTTATCAGTTGCTTTATTTGATGCTTGGCGTATTTTAGTAGTAACGAATTTAGCAACAAATTCACTAGAAGGTTCTAAAAATCCTGGTTCAAGTGAATTGACATCTAAACCAGATGCTCCATATAAACGGTCTTGTACCTTACCTAGTACAATACGCATCTTATCGGGGTCATTGACAGCTTGTATACCTGAAAATTTGTTACCGTTTTTATCGACAAAAATCTCTTCAGTACTTTGAAGTACCCTATCAACCATCGTAGGGTAGTGTTGTCTTATCTGCTCATTATAAAAACCTTTTTTCCAATAATAGCCACGACCAGGATTAGCTACAAGATTTCTAGATGCTTCAAAAGATGAGGTAAAACCTGCTTGACCTGAAATGAACTCAGCCTGATCATATTTTTCAATGGTAACATCAAGTTGTCTTTCAACTACTGCATAGTTATTTTTTTGTTCAGGGTTATCAAGATACGCTTGCCGTGATGCTTGTGCACCTTCTGCAATTTGATCTTCAATCATCTTCTTAGTTTTTTCAGCAGCTTGTTTACCAAGAGTTACACTGAAATTAACTAATCCGGTTACTGTTGACTCAATTGATTTAGCCTTAGCATCAGCTTGTTGTCGCTTTGCTTTTTGCTCAGCTTCAATGCTTAATCGCTCATTTTCTAAATTGGTTTCTATAATTTTCTGATTTTTTTCTGCTGCTTGCCGTTCATAGGCAGCGTTTTCCTTCATTGCTTGAAGGTCTTCCTGCCTTTGTCTGATTGTAGCGTCACGTTCTTGTTCTAAGTTACGGATTACCCGGTTACCTTCTTCTTCCATTCGAGCAATACCAGCCCTACTAAGTTGAATAGGTTGGAATCCTCTTGGTTTTGTAGCGGGTTGATATTGTAGTCGTGCCATAGTTAGTTATGTAAAAATATCTTGAATAGAATTATATGTGTTTATACCAGGAGTGACAAAAGAAGCTACATCAGTTGCTAGGTCAACTACTGCTCCAAAACCTGTCTCTACACGTGGACCTTTAGGAATTATAGGTGCGTCTAACTCTTCTGGTTCAGCGAATCTACGTATTGGTGGCATTTGTGGTTCAGGTGCATAATCAAGTTCTTCAGGGAATAAATTACGATTTGCTTCAGCTTGCATATCTGCTTGCATTTTTTGCAGTTCAATCTGTTGAATATTACGACCCATTTGATTGATAGCACTTTGCATATTAGCATTAAGAATTTTGTTATTATATTCAACTTCATCTTGAGCTATATCAATAACTAGTTCATATTTATCTTTAGCTGATTCAATATTCAATGCAAGTCTATCTAAATTAAGACCTACCTCTGTTTCAGCAAGACTAGCGTCAACATTTAATTTAAGTAAATCTATGGCAGCTTTATTTCTAGAACCAGATAAACTAGAACTAAGAGCAGTTAGATCACGAAAAGATTCAGCAGCAGTAGATTGTATAGTTTTTGCACGTGATACACCAGATTGACCTAAAGCAGCTTTACCACTTTTTTGCAATCCTTCTACAAATTTAGCTTCTTTTTCAAAAGTATTCTGTTTGGTAATTTCATTTAAGTTTTGTTGGATGGATTCATTACCAAATCTACGTCCACTTTTAATACCTGCTAATTTAACACCTTGTTCTAATTTACTGATTCCTGCTGATTTTATTTCAGTAATTAAATCAAGACCTTCAGTTTTCATTACATTCATTAAATCAGAATGCATTGCTTCACGTTGGAACGCTTGGCTTAAAGCAAGGTCTTGTACCGCGGCTTCGTTATCACTGATTGCTAATGCAGCAGCTTGTTCGTTAAAAGCAAGCTGTGACGCATAAATACTTTCACTTTTTTCGTAAGCAGCTAAAGATTTTGCATACTGATAATCTTGGACTTGTTTGCCATATTCCCAATTAGTAATAGCAGTGTCGTATGCAAACTCGCGAAACAACTCCTCATTTTTTTTATCGGTTTTATATACGTTTGTGTTGTACCGATTAGTTGCGTTAGTTTGCTTTTTTGCAGATTTTTTTACTTCTCTTTCAAGTGCTCTTTGTTCTTTGTTTCTATCTCTGCCTGTAAATATATCAGTCCATGACATAATTAAGCCCTCTTATAGAATCGTGGTGAATAAATACCTTCCCATGTCATCGATACTAATGATACAGGGTATGGAAAATTGCTTGTCACTTTAAGTTCAAAATTAGTATTACGTTGGTGAATTGGTATAGTGAATTGATGCTCTTGCGCTATAGGACTACTATCTGCTACATAAGTTCCAGCATCAGTTACATACTCTACATTTTTCCATTCATCAGAACCGGCAGCTTTTACTTTAAATAAAACTGGACCTGTTCTACCAACAGAAAATGTAACTCTTGATATAGTTAATGTAGCTGTATAATCTGATGTATTAGGATCACGTTTATAATAAAATTTAGGCATAGTTACTTCAAAATCATAACCGTAGCCTATAACGATACCATCTGCATAGCTTGTATAATCACCGTTAACTTCAAAGTAACGGTAACCTGTACCAATTTCAGTACGTTCAGTAGCAGCTAAATAAAGACCAGCATCAGCATCAACAACTGCATTTGTACCTACATCTGCTGTTGGTAAACTAAGAAGCATAATAGCTTCCTTTTGGTGTATTGGTGTGTAGGGTGTATAGATTTTAGTAACCTCATTGGCGGCATCGTATACCACTGCATTGACACCTACAGCAGGCTCTACGGGCCTTGTAGCCATGTCTAGACATGTATTACCAGTAATAGACGTTGTACCTACTACAGAGCTTCCTGTAGGGATCTCATCAAGGATGATCTTACCTATTGTGTATTCATCTTCATGCTGAGATACAACAACTACAGAATCATTAATAATATCTGCAGTTTGAATAGTACCTGGTAATTGCCATTTAGTCCATGCTTGAAATAAATCTTTCTCACCATTATTATAATACCTATAAAGATATAGGTAAGATGTAGATCTATCGATTAGCATGATCACAGAGTTCTGTGGGCTAACTGTTAGACCATCAACAGTATCAGGTATCCATTCAAGTACAATCTTACTGATGTCAACAACAAGTGGAGGTTGTTCTACATTACGTAGTTGTAAACTAAATAGTTTACTATAACCTGGTACTCTATTAACAAAAGCTGAAGTAACACCAACATCAACAGGAGCAATATCAGGTGACATTTCATAATTAGATAAGGATCTAATTAAAGTTGTAGATGGAGTAAGTGTACTAGAATCTGTAGTCACCACGAGAAATTGCTGTCGTTCACTGAACAACATTAAACCTTGTGGAGACGGTAAAACAGCAGACAAAGTAACAGGTCTAATGCTAGCTACATTTAAATCAATAGGATCTGAATCAAGTTGAGTTAAAGCTGTCTTAACAAAAAAATTATAGGCATCATTAGCTACTCCAAAAAATACATTGTCTTGTGATAACAAGCAAAACCTATTAGAATAGAAAAAAGTAGCTGTAATTTTTTTACCAATAAAAGATGGTAAAGGACTAGTAACATCATTACCTGCTGGACGCGCTGCCCATGAAATAGGGTTAAATGTAAATGTTGTTGGTCCTGTATTCTCTAGTTGATGCGGCATGGTAGATGCATTAAATCCAGGGGATACATCACGAGCTAGTGTCTCTTCCCAATAACCTCTACCTCTATTAAGTACAGCATCATACGCGACAAATTGTAAATGATAATCATCTACAGGATCAGTTGTATTACTAATTGTCACAATATGACCACCAAATGATTCCAAAGGAAGTCTACTAACATCCTCTACTTCATCTTCAAACGCTTCTATAGCAGTATTATTTAAACCACCTTTAGCGTCAATATCAAATGCTACAGGAGTACCAGTAACAGCACTATAATCAACGACAACTGCATTAGCACCTGTACTACGTTTAATAACAATACTATCAGGATAACCTTCTAAATACCATATACCATCAAAGTCTGTATTACTTGCTGTATGTTGTGCTTCAATAACGTCTTTAATTTTATCAATAAGATGATGATTTGTGTTTACATTAGCAGCATCATACAACAACATATCATCAAATGTTGTACTGGTTTGACTTGTTACTTCAGCTTCTACATTTTGAATAGTAACAGTATAAGTATAAGTTTCTACAAGTGTATTAAGTTTAATAGTTGCAACAGTCTTAGGAGTATAAGTATTGTTAGGCTGCATAGCAGCAGCAATAGTTTTATTTGTAATTACTGTAACATCTTGCACACTACGGAAATGATAATCATTTTGAGTAGTACCTGTTAGATATGATGCACTGTTATTAGTAATTGTGCACCACGTACCGTCAGCTGCAGTCCATACATAAATGTCTGTACCTTTAATAGCACCAATGTAAGATCCAGCTGCATCACGTTCAATAAAGAACCATGCAGCACCATCTAATTCAGCCTTAGTAAATGCAGTACCATTAGCTTTCTTCAATACATTAGTATGTTTCATCCCTGGTCTTTTTAATAGACCATAAGTAGGATCCGGGTAACCGTTAATACATTCAGTTACTTGTCCTAATAATTTTTTGTCATCATTTTGTCGTGAGACACCACCAAGAAAGTTTGGTATTAGCTGTGTTACTGCTGGCATTAGCGTTGTAAAGTATGGAACGGTTGATAGCTTTGATAGAAATTACCACCTTTAGGACTACCAAAGAAAGTATAATCTCCTTGGTTACATTCATATTCTAAAGCAGAAGATCTAGTTACAGCTTCTTTTTGAAGTAGAATTTGATATTGGTTAGGATCACCAATGATTCTACTAGACACAATTGCAGCTGCTCTTGCAATAATAAATGCTTGTATAACAGTAGGGATACTAGGCCAATCAAAGTACCATAAAATATCTACGTATAAGGTATCATCAGTCCAGATAAATGAATGAGCAATTTTATCGTAAAGTTTACCTTCACGATTAACACTATCTCTATTCATATTCTGTGTGTAAGATTTATTCAAATCCATATGAAGCATATTATTAGGAATAATTACTTCGTTATTTGAATCTGGTGTAATGGGATAATCATATTCTTTATTAAAACTCCATCCTTCTGATTGTACTTCACGAGACACTTCTCTTAAGGTGTTGAGTGCAATCGCAACGTCCGGGTTGGTTTGGGATTCAATTCTACTTGTAGCAATAGACTGTGTTAAAATCTGACTGGATATAGTCTGTGAAATATTAACAGTATAATTATATGTAACAGGATCTGTAGCTGGAGATACTTCTACACCTGCAACGGCAATAGATGTACCAACAGTTACACCAGGTCCACCGATATAGGTGCCGACTGGAATGTGAGCTGTTGTAGTAGTTAGAGTGGTGCCGGAAATAGAACCAGTAAAGTTTGAAACTTTATTTAGTACGAAAGTTTCATCAGTCGTTAATGTAGTAACAGGAGCCTGACCAACTGACGCCAGGATCTGATTAACAGCTTGTAGCTCAGTATTGGAGCCAGTAGTAGGGAAGGCCATAATTTGATAATGAGTATTATTCTCAAATGTGATTAAAAAAAAGGAGCCTCCGAAGAGACTCCCGTTGGATATAATAATATCAGAATGTAGTAGGTGCAGTAGCGCCGACATACAATTCAACACTAGCAGCAGGGTTGAGGTAATCACAACCGCAAGCCAAACGACCAAGCATAACATCGCCCTGGTAAACCACGGAGACATCACCACTGGTTACTTGAACCTGAGGACCAATTGCTTCAACCATACCGGCAGCTTCTTTCTGGAAGATAAGACCACAGGACTTAGAACCAAATTCAGCTCCAGTACCATAATCATTATTGATACCAGTTTGAGCATCAGAAGCATCTTCAAGAGCTTCAGCAACGAAGTCACCAGTGTTACCAGGTGCAGTTACACCAGTTGTTCCACCGTAAGCAGTACCATAATTACCAAGGAACGGAATGTTCATTGACTTGTAGATCTTGATACCAGCAATTTCGATGATGCCGTTACCGGACTGCAAAGCAGAACCTTGTACATCACGATTAACCAAACCGTTAGAACCAACAGCTTGAATCAATTCGTAGTACTGACGGGGGTTAAGGACGGCAACACGGCCATCAGAAGTAACACCCTTCTCGTCAAGAGCAGCAGCTGCATCATAGAATGCAGTAACCAAGTTAGCAGCAACGTAAGCATCAGAATCATTGGTAGTTGCACCAACACGAATCTGAGTACCACCAGGCTCAACATAACCAGTTGCACTGATAGGAGAAGCCTTACGTGCACCACGTGCAATAGCACGGAATGCAAGACGGTCATACTTTTCTGCAAGAGCGTAGCCGATCTTACGTGAGATCTCAGAACGAAGATCGTAATGAGAAAGCACTTCGTCCAATTCATAGACGAAAGCTGAACTGATCAACAGGTCATCAACTGTGATCGTCTTCTCAGCCACAGGAGGTGCATTGTTGCTATCACCAAGGATGCTGTTTCCAGGAGTATGAAACTCTGACTTGGTACGACCTGTGAAGATAAACTGCAATGATTTGCCGTTCTTAAGTGTACGCTTCATGATCAAGTCACGAGCGATTGTATTATTTTGGAAGCCTTTGAACATTTCGCCACTGAACAGCTTAAGGTACAGTGCGCGCTTGTCTCCAGCTAGGTTAGCCTGACCCAGCTGAGTAAGCTGAGCGGGGTTAACAGAAGATTGAAAAGCCATTTTTAAAAGGAGTTAATTGTTAAGCTAACTCTAAATTGTCTAGAATGTTTAGAGCTTTATAGGCTCGCCGGTTACCTAAGTAAGGTAGAAGGTTTTCTAAAATACCTTTACATTTGCTACCAGTAACTTGCCATTC
>Ga0213868_10004720_pt1 | contig 12425 bp, 15 predicted proteins | sample PICome_9_FD_160087 | JGI IMG/M metagenome (GOLD analysis project Ga0213868, IMG submission 160087) | Coastal seawater microbial communities near Pivers Island, North Carolina, United States - PICO127 | ecosystem: Environmental > Aquatic > Marine > Coastal | place: USA: North Carolina...
CGATGGGACCGTATTTTTGAGTGTCTTATTAACAGAAATATCATCGATAATAAACTCTACATTTGATTGCCCTTTCCATTCATTAAGGGATAATTTTCCAGCTATATTAAATAATTTATGATTTTTTTTAAGTAAATAAGCGCTTAGATCATTCTCCGTAGCATTAAAGGCAATTGTTTTAATAGAACTGCCTTCTTCACCTATTAAAATAGATTTTATATGCTTATCACCAACAATTTGACCATTTATTGTTTTTACATTTTGAATAATAAATTTGGGCTCCGGATTACCAGAGCCAAATGGTGCTAAAGAATTTACTTTATTATAAAAGTCTAAATTAAGAGCTGTAGGAGATATTATGCTGTCTAAAAATAAAGGTTTTTCATTAGTTAAATTTTCATTAATATTTCTAAATTTTCTAAAAACAAATTCTTTGAATTTTTCGATATTTTTAACATAAATTGAAAACCCTCCAGCCATTTTATGTCCTCCACCTTTTATAAGTAATTTCTTTTGAGAAGCACCTATAATTATTGAGCCAATATCAAATCCAACTATAGATCTAGCCGATGCTTTGCCTATTTCATTTTCAATAGAAATAATTATTACAGGTTTATTAAATTTGTCTTTTAACCTTGAAGCAACAATACCTATCACACCTTCATGCCAATTCTTCCCGCTTAAAATCAAAACTGGGTCGTTTGAGTAACCTTTAGTTTCATTAAGTATTTTTTGAAGAAGATCTTTTTCTAACATTTGTCTTTCTTTATTAAATTGATCTAATTCTGTAGCTAACTTAAAAGCTTTTTTTGCGTCAGTATTAAGAAGTAAATTCGCTCCATGTGAACACTTACCTACTCTTCCTCCAGCATTAATTCTAGGACCTAGCATAAAACCCAAATGATAAATTGAAGGACTTGTTTCAATTTTACAAATATCTAGCAAAGTTTTTAATCCTAAGTTTTTTTTAGTTTTAAGAATTTTTAATCCTTGTTTAACAATAGCTCTATTAAGTCCTATTAATGGAACCACATCACACACTGTACCTAAAGATACTAAATCTAAATAATCTATTAAATTTGGTTCAATAATTTTATTTTTGATGAACCATTTATTGATTCTTAATTCTCTATTCATCGCAACTAAAAACATGAAGGTTACACCTGCTGCACATAAATATTGTAAATTTGAATTATCATCTAAACGATTTGGATTAACAACAGAAAAGGCTTTAGGTAAATTAATTTCTGATTGATGATGATCTAATACAATTACATCTATTTTATTATCTTTTGCGTAATCAATGGCTTCAAACGATAATGTTCCACAATCAACTGTAAAAATAATTTTTACACCCTTTTCAATCAATTCTTTGAAACTTTTAATAGATGGTCCATAACCTTCTTTTTTACGATCTGGTATATATATTTCATAATTTAATTTTAATTCAGAAAAATATTTACCCAGTAACGCCGTAGAAGTGGCTCCATCAACATCATAATCTCCGAAAATGCCAATTTTATCATTTTTTTCAATAGCACTTACAGTGCGTTTTGTAGCTTTGGACATATCAGTTAAAGTATTTGGATTAGGTAAAAAATTTTTAATCGATGGGTTGAGAAAAGAATTAATTTCTTCTTTTTTAATTTTTCTAATAGATAATAATTTAGAAGTAATATCGTCTAATAAGAAATTTTCTTTTATATATGTAACTTCTTTTTGATTATATTTTTTTAATATCCAATTTTTTCCATTTACAGAAAGAGAATTCATTTATTATAAATATTTGATAATGTTTTAATCGTTTTTTGACTTTTATGTAAAACAAATGTAGTTACTTTAAATTCATTGCCTAAATCTTCAACACCTTTAGCTAAGTCACCCGTTGTTACCCCAGTTGCGCAAAAAATCACGTCTCCTTTTATCATTTCATCGATATTATATTTTTTATCAAAATTTTTTATACCTAATTTTTTTGCTCTTATTTTTTCTTCTTCGTCTAATATTAATCGTCCTTGAATTTGACCTCCATAACATGATAGTGCAGCAGCAACTATTACTCCTTCTGGTCCACCACCAGTACTGTAATAAATATCATTCTTAGGATTTTCTCCAATGACAGATAGAGCCCCTGCTATATCCCCATCCGTAATAAAATTTATTTTAACATTCATTTTTGTTAATTGTTGAACTATGAGTTCATGCCTTGGTCTTTTTAAAACGCATGCCTTCAATTCTGAAATTTTTTTATTTTTGGCTTCAGCTAATATTTTAATATTTTTTTCAACTCCGTTATCTAAATCTAATAAATTTTTTGGTAAATTTGCTCCGATTGCTATTTTTTCCATATATGTATCAGGTGCAGATAGTAAATTTCCTTTATTTGCTATTGCTAAAACTGAAAATGCATTTGGCAGATTATTAGCAGTGAATTTAGTTCCTTCTAAAGGATCTACAGCAATGTCAAATTTAGGACCTTTTAACGTTCCGAGTTTCTCGCCAATGTAAAGCATTGGAGCCTCATCCATCTCACCTTCTCCTATGACTACCGTTCCTTCCATATTAATTTTATTTAATTCTCGTCTCATTGGATCTACAGCGCCTTTGTCTGCTGCGATTTTATCCTTTTTTCCAATAAATCTAGATGCACCTATTGCTCCCATTTCTGTGGCTTTTATAAACAAATTTAAATATTTTGGATCAATCATCATTAACTCTCATCAATACGAATTAATTTTGGTTTTTTTCTAATATAGATTTTTTTACTTAATATTTTTAGTATTTTTTTTTGGTATTCATCCTTTGAATTGTGTGTAATTATTATAATAGAAGATGACTTTTTAATCTTATTTGGGTTTTGAACCAATCTTTTGATCGATACTTTATTTTTAGAAAAAATATTTGTTATATTTGATAAAACTCCAGGTTTATCAGAAACTTCAAAACGAAAATAAGCTGAAAAATTTCTATTTGATATATTGCTAAACTGTAATTTTTTTCGTTCTTTTGATGATAGAGAAAAAGGAAATTTTATATTTCCTCTTAAAATTGAGGATATATCAGAAATTAAAGCCGAACATGTTGCGGAAGGACCAGCTCCCTCTCCTTGAATAATGCTTTTGCCTACTGGTTTTCCATCAACTATTACTGCATTTAAGACACCATCAATGCTACCAACATATGAACTATTTCTTATTAATGTAGGATGAACTCTCTGATATATTTTATTATTATAGAGCTCTGCATAACCTAACAGTTTAATTTTGTATCCAAGTTTATTGGCATTATCTATATCATTTTTATCAATATATTTTATACCTTCTACATAAATGTTATGATTCAAAAATGAATTAAAACATAATGAAGATAGAATTTTTAGTTTTGCAGCAACATCATCACCATTTATGTCAGAAGTAGGATTAGACTCTGCGTAACCTAATTTTTTTGCATTTTTCAAAACCTCTTCAAAATTTTTATTTTCTTTATCCATAGTAGAAAGTATATAGTTCGATGTGCCATTAAAAATTCCGTACACTTTAGAAATTTTATTTGCAATTAAACTTTCTTTTAATGATCTAATAATTGGTACCCCGCCACACACAGCTGCTTCAAATTCTAAATTCACCTTATTCTTTTCAGCTATATTTGATAATTGATCTCCATATTTTGCAATTAAGGCTTTGTTTGCAGTAACAACATGTTTTTTATTCTTCAATGCGTTAAAAACTAATTTTTTTGCAGGTCCCTCTGCGCCACCAATTAATTCTATAATCAAATCAACGTCTTTCAACTTTGTGGCATCAAGATAATCTTTAAGCCATAGGTCTTTTTTAACATTAATATTTCGTTTACGATTTTTGTTTTTAGCTGAAACATATTTAATTACAGGTATACAATTATTTTTTTCTGTAAGTATTTTTTTGTTGTCATTTAGATATTTAAATAAGTATGAACCTATATTACCTAAACCTATGATAGCAATATTCAATTTTTTCATTTTATTCCCTAGTAGTTATATCTGGAAACTTCTTTTTTCTCCCTTGATCTAATAAATATTTTGTTATGTTATCAATACTACATTTTTCAATTATTGTACAAACATCTACAACTTCCTTATTAATTCTTCTTTTTACATTTGTTTTAATATTAATAGGAACTTTTTTTGTTATTTTTTTCGTTTTCTTTTTATATTTAATATTTTTTTTTATTTTCTTTATTTCATTTTTCGATAATACCTTTACTTCTTTATTTGTTTGTTTTTTTGAAATAATACTAATTTTTCTTTTATCGTTTGATTGTTTTTGTAAATTTAATTCAACTAAATCAGTTTTATTTATTTCTTTTTTATCAATCAATCTTACTTCTATTGATAAGTTTTCTTCAAAATATTGTTCTGCTTCTGCTTTATTTACACAGACGTGATTACCGCAAATAAGAACTGTTTTTGGTTTGTTGCAACTTTGTATTAAGAAAGCTGATAAGATAATGAAAAATATTTTCATTTCAAGCCCAGGTTTTCAGGAAATTTATAAAAAATATTCATGTTTTGAACAGCTTGACCTGATGCACCTTTTACTAAATTATCTAATGCTGAGAATATTATAAAATTATTTTTAGTTCTAGTTTCACAAATTGAAATTTCGCAAAAATTTGTATTTAATACGTTACCTGATCCTAGTGGCGTATTTAATTTTAAAATCTTAACAAATCTAGATTTTTTATAATAATTTCTTAGAACATTGGTTAATGACTTTCCTGTACTTTTATTTTTAGACTGCACGTAAATAGATGATAAAATTCCTCTAAACGTCGGTAACACGTGAGGATTGAAAGAAAAATTAATTTTCTTTTTTGTGTGTTTGAAAATTTCTTGATCAATTTCACAAATATGTCTGTGGTTTTTTGGATTGTAAGCAAATATAGAATTAAAAAGATTTTTGTGTGTAAATTTTTTATTTAAATTTTTTCCAGCACCAGAAAAACCTGATTTTGAGTCAATTATAATATTTCTTGTATCAATTAGATTTTTCTTAATTAATGGAATTAATGGTAATTGAATTGATGTAGGATAACACCCTGGATTTGAAATTATCCTATAATTGTTGATTATTTTTTTACTAAATTCACTTATTGAGTAATGTGAATGTTTGATTAAATTTTTAGCCTTGTGTTTAATTTTATAATTTTTTAAATAAACAGTCGGATTTGTGATTCTGAAATCTGCTGATAAATCGATAAAACAAATCTTTTTATATTTATAGTATTTCTTTTTAATTATTTTTTGAGCCTCCCCATTAGGTAAAGATAAAAAAACTAAATCCAATTTACTCCAATTTATTTTTTTTACCGACGTGATAATTGGAAGATTTTTCTTTATTCTTTTATCGAAAAATGAAATTTTTTTACCCAAATTTTTAGTAGCACATAAATTTGTTATATTAGCTTTTGGGTGTTTAGATAAAATATTAATTAAATCTAATCCAGTGTATCCAGTAGCACCTATCACTGCTATATTAATTTTTTTAGATATAGGCATTACCATTTTATATCACTGTAATAGAAATAAATAAAATTTAAATGATTATCTCTTAGAAAATTGGAAGCTTCTTCTTGCTTTACGGTGACCGTATTTTTTTCTTTCCACAACTCTAGAATCTCTTGTGGTCAATTTGTCTTTTTTTAAATTTTTCTTTAAATTTTCGTCATGTGAGATTAAAGCTTTTGAAATACCTAAAATAATAGCTCCTGCTTGACCAGATAAACCGCCGCCTTTGACTGAGCATTTTACATCATAGCTAGTGGCAACTTCAGAAATTTCTAAAGGTCGCGTTACAATTATTTGGTGAACAGGTCTCTTAAAATACTCATTCATTGTTAATCCATTAACATGAATAGTGCCTGAGCCTTTTTTTACCCAAACTTTTGCAATAGATCTTTTTCTTCTGCCTGTAGCATACTTACTATCTTTAAAATCTAATTTAATTTTTTTTGAATTATTTATTTTTTGATTAACTTGTTCCATTATTTAACAGTGTTACTTTTATTTAATTTTTCAAATTCAATAATAGTAGGCTTTTGTACTTCATGTGGGTGCTCATCTCCATTATAAATTTTTAATTTTGTAAGTTGTTTTTTTGCTAAAGGACCACCAGGAAGCATTCTTTTAACTGCCAGTTTAAGTATATCTCCAGATTTATTTTTTTCTTTAAGAGAGAGAGGTGTTGACTCTTTAATTCCTCCGGGGTGGCCTGTATGCCTATAATATTTTTTATCTTTAAATTTTTTTCCAGTAAACTTAATTTTATCAATATTTGTCACAACTACAAAATCACCATTATCTATATGAGGATTGTATGTTGGTTTATTTTTTCCTCTTAATACTTTCGATATAAATGCTGCTAACCTGCCTACTGCTGCATTTTGGGCATTAATTATATACCAGTCTTTTTTAATGTCTTTCTTTTTAATAAATGGTGTCATGATGATGGGCGATAAATACAAAGAATAAATGATAAAGTCAATTTATTTAGCATTTAAATAATTAAGATTTATTGCGGCAAATACCAATATCACACTTGTTATTTGGTGAGCTGATGCCACAAAAATATTCAAGCCACTCAATAAAGTAAAAATGCCCATCAATACTTGAAAGCTCAGAATTAACAAAACTATTTTTAGTGGCTTATAAAGTTCTTTTTTTTCTTTTTTAAAAATGTAGAAAGATAATATAATAATATATCCTATTATTATATAAGCGAGATTTCTATGATAAAACTGAACTAAGGAGTGATTTGAAAAATTAAGTAAATTTTCATTAGAGATATCGTCTGGAAAATATGTATTACCCATTAAAGGCCAAGTTTGATAAATACTACCTGCATCAAGACCAGAAACAAAAGCACCTATAACAATTTGCACAAAAATAATTAATATAAATATATTAAATGGTAAATTATTTTCTGAAAATTTAAGAAATGTTTTATGAGTATTATTTCTTATATTAATTATAAGCCAGAATAACAATGATATTATTATCAGGGCTATACTTAAGTGAATTGAAAGTCTGTAGTGACTGACAGTTACAACATTTACTAGCCCACTTTTAACCATGTACCAACCAACTAAACCTTGCAATATTATTAAAAAAAATATTATTAAACAATTATTTAAATACAATTTATTAATTTTTTTGCAAAAATAGAAATAAATAAAAGGAATTAAAAAAAATAGTCCAATTAATCTAGCTAAAATTCTATGGAAATATTCCCAATAAAAAATTATTTTAAATTCGCTAAGGAGCATGTTTGGGTTAATTAATTTAAATTGTGGTATTTGTTTATATAAATCAAAATATTTTTCCCATGATGCATTATTTAGTGGAGGTAAAATACCTGAAAACAATTCCCATTCAGTTATAGATAAGCCAGAATTAGTTAAACGAGTTAAACCACCAATAATAATAGTTAGAAAAACTAGCACTAGAGAAGATGTAAGCCAGTAATCAAACAAAGTATGTATTCTTTTTTCGTGTGTGGTCATAATTTTTATTATATATATATTTTATAAATCTTATATTTTTATAATGTCGCTATGTTGAATAAAAAAATACTCAAAATAAGAAAAGATTTAGATCGTTTAGATAACAGTCTTCTTAAAATAATAAAAAAAAGATCTAAATTAGTAGATTTAGTAATTAAAAATAAAAAATTTAAAAAAGATATTATTGACAAAAAAAGAATATCAATAATATTAAAAAATATTTCAAGAAAATCAAAAAAAATAAGATAGATCAGATAGTTACACGAAAAATTTGGTTATCAATGATAAAAGCATTTATTGATTACGAGTATAGAAATTTTAAAAAAAAATAATTATTTACTATGTGGAGGCAATTTTTTTTCAATAAAAAATTCATGTTTTCTAGTATTTGGGTTGTATTTTTTTAACTTTAATTTGTCTTTGACTTTTTCACCTTTAGTAGGTTTTTTTGCATAATAGATAAATTTACTATCAGGATTATTTTCAGGTACCATTCTTACCTTAAGATGAGTTTTTTTTGCCATAATTTTTAATCTTTTTTATTCTATTTAAAATTGATTTACTTTTTTCTTTTAAATTAGTTTTATAATACTGAGCTTTTAAACTATGTGAATTATAATCGTCAAGTTTATTTATGTTTGTATCTAATATATTTTTGACACCAGAAACAGTCATACCTTTGCTTTTTAGAAGGAATTTAATCAATCTAACTATTTCCACTTGTTTTTCAGAATAATATCTTCGATTATTAATTTTTTTAGGTCTAATTTGCTTAAATTCTTTTTCCCAATATCTTAAAATATGATTTAATGGTCTTTTGGTAGAAGTGTTTATTAAATTAATTTTTTTTGATAATTCTGAAATTGTTAAGAATTTGCTCACTTTTAATTATTTATTTTTTTTAATAATTTTTCTGAAGGTGAAAAACTAATAGTTTTTCTTGAACAAATAATAAAGTTTTCTTTAGTTTTTGGATTTCTACCAAGCCGTTCCTTTTTTTTTATCAGCTTAAAGGAGCCAATATTTTTTAAATTTAATTTTTCCGTCTTAATCTCATATTTTAAAATATCTAGAATATTGTTTATAATTTTTTTTGAAAATGAAATTGAAAAACCTTTTTTTTTACTTAAATTTTTAGCTAAATCCTCTTTCGTGGTACTTTTTTTATTCATTATCTAAATGATTTAAATTATTTTTAATTTCTTTCATTAAATTCCCCTTAACTATTTTATAACATAAATCTATTGAGTAATAAAAACCTAAAGAGTCAGTTCCACCATGGCTTTTAACAACAGGACCATTTAATCCTAAAAAAATGGCTCCATTGTATTTTCGTGGATCTAATTTATCCTTAAATTTTTTTAAAGAAAAATATGAAAATAATAGTGATATTTTTGTAAAAAAATTTTCAGTTAATGATTTTTTTAAATTGTCAGTAATAAATTTTGCTGTTCCTTCTGCTGTTTTTAAAGCAATGTTTCCAGTAAATCCATCGGTTACAATAACGTTTGAACTCCCACTCATAATTTTATTTCCTTCAATATAACCGTTAAAAATAAAGTTATTATCTTTACTCAGCTCTTTTAATCTTTGATAAGATATTTTTAACATTTCTGTTCCTTTTATTTCCTCAGAACCAATATTTAGTAATGATACAACAGGTTTATTTTGGGGAAATAAAGATTTATATAAAGCAGATCCAAGTTCTGCAAAATCAACCAAATTTTTATCACTACACTCTACATTTGCACCTAAATCTAGAACCACACTTAATCCTTTATCTTTTGGCCAAAAACCAGCTAAGGCCGGTTTACTAACCTTATCCATCATTTTTAAAATCATTCTCGAGACAACTAATAACACTCCTGTATTACCGGCGGATAAGCTTATGTCCGAGTCTCCTGTAATTTGTGATTTAATACAGTTCCACATACTTGTGTTTTTTGAATTTTTAATAGCAGTCAAAGGAGTTTCTTCATCTGAAACAACACCATCTGTATGTATAATTTTTATAGAATTTGATTTAATATTTAATTTTTTTATTTTATTTTCAATTTTATTTTGATCGCCATATAAATTTAAACTAAAATCATTATTCAATTCATTTTTTTTTAAAAATAAGCTAACACCTTCAATTGTTTTATCAGGTGAATTGTCTCCACCCATTGCATCAATTGCAATAGTAATTTTTTTTGACATTGTTAATGTTTAAATATCTAAAATCTTTTTACCGTTATAATAACCAGATTTAAGATCTACATGGTGAGATAGTCTGTATTCACCGCTTTTTTTATCTTCAATGATATTAATTGAAGAAAGTTTGTGATGAGATCTTCTCATTCTTTTCTTTGAAGTTGAGGTTTTTCTTTTTGGTACTGCCATAATTATTTCCTAAAATTTATTGCATCTTCTACCATATTATCAAGTGAAAGTTCATAACAAAAATTAAAAAAATCAACAAAATATGAATTAAATTCTAAATATTCATTACTTTTTTGATCGTTCAAGTCGTTAAAATAGGTCAAGATAAGCTGATGATTTAACATAAACTTTTTTTCATTTTTCACCTCAATTTTAAGCAAAATATCGTACAAAACTTTATTTAAATCTTTCATTTTTTTATTTACTGAAACATCTCCAAAGCCTAATTCTCTTAAATTATTTTCTATGTTATAAAAAAATATATCATATATTTTTTGATCAAATTTCTTGCTTTTTTTCTTGAAAATTATCATCATTATAGAAAAGTGAATAAACATAAGGTAAATCCTTGTTTCATAATTGTCTGTTAATTTAATGCTTTTATAAAATAAAATATTTCTAGATAAGGTTAATAATGTATTATACAGATTATCATCATGTTTAATTTTTTTAAAAATCATATTTTTCTTTTTCTAATTTTTAATATTTTAATTGGCTGTCAATTACAAGACCCTACAAATAATCATGGTGTTGTTTTCCTTGAAAATAGGTCAGAAAAACTTAAAGAAAATAAAGCAAATAAAAATGACGTAATAAGAATAATGGGCCAGCCACACACAAAATCAGTAAATAATGAAAATGAGTGGTTTTATATTGAACGAATTTTAACTAGAGGCGATTATCATAAATTAGGGCAAAATGTTCTTAAAGAAAATAATGTCTTAGTTCTTACCTTTGATAAATATGGAATTTTACAAAACAAAATATTACTGAACAAAGATAATAAAAATAAAGTATCGTTTTCAAACAAACAAACCCAAAATAGTTTAACTCAAAAAAGTTACATTGAAAAATTTTTATCAAGTATAAGAGAAAAAATGTACGGTCGTAATAAATAATTAATTAATGTGCGATTACAGCTAATAGAAGTAAGGCCACTATATTTGTAATTTTAATCATTGGATTGATTGCGGGCCCAGCTGTATCTTTATATGGATCACCAACTGTATCTCCAGTTACTGCTGATTTGTGAGCTTCAGAACCTTTACCTCCAAAATTACCATCCTCAATATATTTTTTTGCATTATCCCAAGCTCCACCTCCAGCCGTCATAGATACTGCAACAAAAAGACCTGTTATAATTACACCTAAAAGCATAGCACCAAGAGATGATAAAGCTGCTTCTAACCCTCCAATTTGTAAAATTATAAAATAAAGAATAATTGGAGATAAGACGGGTAATAATGAAGGAATAATCATTTCTTTAATTGCGGCTTTAGTTAATAAATCTACTAACCTACCATAGTCTGGTTTCCTTTTACCTTTCATTATTCCTGGTATTTTTTTAAATTGTCTTCTTACCTCAATTACCACGGCACCTCCTGCTCTACCAACGGCTTGCATACCCATAGACCCAAATAAGTATGGAAGCATGCCTCCGATTAGTAAGCCGGCAACTACAAAGGGATTTGATAAATCAAATGTAACGTTAACTCCCTCTAAAGCAGATCCTTTTACAGTAGAAAAATATTTTATATCTTCAGTATAAGCTGCAAATAATACTAAAGCACCTAATCCAGCAGATCCAATTGCGTAACCTTTTGTTACAGCTTTTGTTGTGTTACCAACAGCATCTAATGCATCAGTAGTTTTTCTAACATTTTTTGGAAGTTTAGACATTTCTGCTATTCCTCCAGCATTATCTGTAACCGGACCATAAGCGTCTAAAGCAACAACCATACCAGTAAGTGCTAACATTGCTGTTACAGCAATAGCAATACCAAATAAACCTGCTAAACTGTTTGTATATAAAATTCCTGCAACAATTATTATTGCCGGTATAGCAGTTGCTTCCATTGAAATTGCTAAACCTTGAATAACATTAGTTCCATGACCTGTTGTTGAAGATTGAGCAACAGATTTCACAGGACGATAGTTTGTGCCAGTATAATATTCAGTTATCCAAATCAAAAGTCCTGTGATTACAAAACCCACTACACCGCAAATATATAAATCCATTCCAGTAAATATCTTTCCATTATTATTATAACTTTCAGTAAGACCAACAATATTATTTGTTACCGGATAAAGAATTATTAGTGAAGATACGGCCGTTACTATAAATCCTTTATATAAAGCTCCCATAATATTTTTAGATTTACCAAGTTTTACAAACCAAGTTCCAACTATTGATGTAAGAATGCAGGCTCCACCTATAGCTAATGGATAAATCATTAAATTGTAATCTTGTGGAAAAAATATAGATGACAAAACCATTGTTGCTACTATAGTTACTGCATAAGTTTCAAATAAATCTGCTGCCATACCAGCACAATCACCAACGTTATCACCAACGTTGTCAGCTATCACAGCTGGATTTCTCGGATCATCTTCAGGTATACCGGCTTCAACCTTACCAACTAAATCTGCTCCGACGTCAGCTCCCTTAGTGAAGATACCTCCTC
>Ga0213868_10004721_pt1 | contig 12424 bp, 9 predicted proteins | sample PICome_9_FD_160087 | JGI IMG/M metagenome (GOLD analysis project Ga0213868, IMG submission 160087) | Coastal seawater microbial communities near Pivers Island, North Carolina, United States - PICO127 | ecosystem: Environmental > Aquatic > Marine > Coastal | place: USA: North Carolina | collected...
GTTAAAGATTTCCTAGAAGTCTGGAATTAAAACATCCAAATATTCAAGAAATATTATTTTCTACATTAGGGAGTATCAAAAAAAGTAAGAAAAAGCTTTCTTAACCCTATTTTCTATAATAATGTGAATATATTCATGTAGAAAACAAGGAAGTATTTATATGATTTAACTATAAATTTAGGAGAAGTTTATGTTTAGATTATCTTTAGTTATTTCACTGCTGTCCTTTCCATTTATTTCCATTACTGCCGACGAGCAAGCTAATATTTTTGATGAAGTTGTAGTAACAGCCAGACAAAGAGAAGAAACAGCACAATCAGTACCAATTCCCATCACAGCTTTGGGTGGGGATCAGATAGAAGCCAGGAACATTACTGAACTTGCTGATATAGGTAAATTAACTCCTAATATGAATTTTGAAGCTCAAGGCATCAACTCTACAGTCACTAATGTGTTTTTGAGAGGGATTGGTCAAACAAATTGGTCTGAGACACAAGATCCAAAAATAGGAATTTATATTGATGGTGTTTACTTAAGTCGTCCACAAGGTGGGATGGTTGACTTAATAGATGTTGAGCGTGTTGAAGTTCTTAGGGGACCACAAGGAACTCTATTCGGCAGAAATACCACAGCTGGATTAGTTCACATCATTACAAAAGCTCCAACAGAAGATTTTGAAGGATTTGTAAATTTAGGTATTGGGACAGAAGGGCATCGAGTGTTAAGAGGAGTAGTCAACGTTCCACTTTCAGATAGGTTTTCTTCAAGATTTGCTGTGATGTCTAAAGAGACCAATGGTTTTATGAAAAATCAAATTACAGGAAATTACCAAGGTAACGAAGATTCTCAATCGATAAGAGCTTCCTTTCAATATTCAGGAGATGCTTATAACGCAAGATTTACATATGACCATTTTGAATCGGATGAACTTGCAACCTTATCGAGTTGTCGTTTTATCAATCCAGAGAATGGAGCAGTTGCTACCGGATTTGGTGCGGTTGCTTATCTTGCAGGAACATACGACACAATGAGAAAAAACTGTAATGAAACTGGATATGGCCTCGGAAGAGATAATTACCCCAATCAACAAGTAACCTCTGAAACGGATTCTTACACACTTACTAAAACTTTAGATATGGAAATAGGTACTTTAACTATTATTTCTAATCATAGAGAAATTGAAAATTATAATGGTACTTGGGGTTGGGGCATGGGTTCGGGTAATTCTTCGACAACAACTACTACTAATTTATTAGATGTAGTCAATAATGCTAGTGAGAATGATATCGACTCTCATGAGATTAGACTCACTGGAGATAATGGAAATCTATCTTGGACATTAGGTGCTTATATGTTTGAAGAAGATAGTTTTGGCTCTATAGACGTCCCAGTTTTGAGAGGATATACGCCTCCATCAGCTGCTGATTGGCCGATGTATTATCTTGTTATCCCTGGAGTTTTAAATGTAGCTCAAACAGTCATGGGCACACAAATGTTTGGTTCTAGATCTCAATCAAATGATGTCACTAATTCTAATGAAGCTTTCTATGCGGAGGGAACCTATGCCTTTAATGATCAAACAGATTTAACTATCGGTATGAGAAGGACTGAAGACGAGAGGGAATATCTGAGAATACAAAGTCTTATTGGAGGAGGTTTTGATCCTGCATATGCTTGTCCTGGAAATATCGATGCTACAACTGGAGTGGCTAAGAGCGATCGTTGTTATCAAGAGATCGATTATAGCGAAACAACTTCAAGAGCAATTCTTAGTCATGCTTATAATGAAGATTTCCTAGTCTATGCTAGTTATAGTAAAGGTTATTCATCTGGTGGCTTTAACCAAGATGTAAGAATGAAACCTTTTTTACCTGAAGTATCTGATAACTATGAAGTGGGTTTTAAAAGCACTCTTAGAGATGGAACAGTACGTTTAAATGCTACTTATTTCTCCACTATATACAAGAATCAGCAAATTACTGTTGGCAGAGTAATTGATGGCCAACCCACGGCAGATATTATTAATGCCGCAGAAGCAGATTTAAGTGGTTTAGAATTTGAATTAGCTGCTCAGTTAACAGATAACTTGGCATTAACTATGACTTATGGCCTGCTAGATGGGGAATATAACGACTTTAATGTAATTGACACGCTTTACGATCCTGCAACTTTTGTTTCAACTGACGTTTTAAGGGATTTGACAGCAACTCCTTTTGGAGGCTCAGGAGATAATGGTAAAAGTAACACCTTTGATATTGGATTAATCCATGACCAAACGTTATCAGATGGCACTTCCGTTACCAGCCAAGTTAGTTTGAATAAACAAGATAATGTTTGGGGAACTTTAGAACATGTTCCAGGTTCAAATGCACCAGGATATACTCTAGTAGATGGAAGGATTGCAATGAGACTACCTGATGGCGTTACAACCATCACCTTGTGGGGTACTAACCTGACTGATAAAAGATATATAGCTAATATGCTTTGGCAAGGTGGTGACACACCTGCTGGAGGAGTTGATCCTTCTCTTGGATTTACTGCTGATTACTGGGGCCAACCGAGAAGATTTGGAATAGAGTGGCGTAGAGATTTTTAATAATCTCCTTTCGAAGAAAAGGGCTTGTTTACAAGCCCTTTTTCTGTTTCAGGGTTTGAAAAAAGACTTAACCTTTTTTTACAATCATTATAAAGTGCTGCTCATTACATAAAACGAGTAAGTTTTGTGTCCACGATTTAATTTAACAAGGAGGTTTTATGAATCTTAAATCAACACTTTTGTGTTTATCACTATTATCCATTCCAACAATTTCTTTTAGTGCTGATGAGGACGTATCTGTCTTTGATGAGGTTGTTGTTACAGCTCGTAAGAGAGCAGAAAATTCTCAGAGCGTTCCAATACCCATAAGCGCACTAAATGAAGATCAATTAGAGATGAGGAATATTGTCGAGCTAACAGATATTGAAAAATTAGCTCCAAACCTAAGCATCCAGGCATCCGCAGTAAATAGTGGAGTTTTGGAGGTTTATATGAGAGGAATTGGCCAGGCTAACTGGGCTATACCTCATGATCCAAAAATCGGTCTTTATACAGACGGTGTTTATGCAGCCAGACCTCAAGGAGGATTAGTTGATTTGTATGATCTTCAAAGAGTAGAAGTTTTAAGGGGGCCTCAAGGCACGCTATTTGGTAAGAATACTACTGCAGGATTAATAAATATTATTACGAACCAACCCACTCAAGAAACTGAAGCTAAAATTAGATTAGGAGCAGGTTCTGATAGCCATCAACTTATAGAAGGCATGTTTAATACGCCTTTAAGTGATTCCTTGGCTTTTAGATTTTCTTTCTTAACTAAGGAAACCGATGGTTTTATGATAAATTCTATTACAGGGAAAGATAGGGGAAATGAAGACACAACTTCTTTTAGGGCTCAGCTGAAATATGAAATAGATGCTTACTCTGCAAACTTAGCATTTAGTAGATTTGATCAAGATGAAAGAGCTTCTTTAGGGTCCTGTCGATTCACTGGCCCTGAAAATGGAGCCCTTTCAGGAGGTTTAGGAGCAGTAGCAAATATCTTTGGAATATATGACGCTCTAAAAGCTAATTGCAGATCAACAACTAAAGACGTCTCTCTTGACACTTCTCCAAGTGAAAAAAATACAGCCGAAAAAGACTCTATAACTTTAACCCAATTATTTGAAACTCAAATCGGAACCATCGAATCCATAACTAACTACTCTGAGTTAGATGCCTTTAGTGGTACATGGGGATGGGTTATGGGTAATGGACCTGGTGTAAATTTCTTGGAGATTCATGATGATACTATGAGTCATGAGCAATGGTCACAAGAGCTAAGACTTTCAGGGTCAACAGAAAATATGGATTGGGTTATTGGCTTATATGCTTTTGAAGAGGATGGTGAATCCGTTCTTGATGTTCCTCTTTTTAGGGGCGTGAATCCTTCTCCTCTATTGCCAGCTGCACTTGCAGGTGTTGCATTACAAACTAAATTACTTGGAAGTGAACAACAAGGAAGTATTACGAATATGCAAAACCAAGCCATATTCTTTGAAGGAACATATGGTTTAAATGATAAATTGGATTTGACTATAGGTGCCAGATACACTGAAGACGAAAGGGAATATACACGTTCTTCTAGGCTATACGAAGATGCGGCAGCGATTGGGATGCCTGGTACTTTTAATCTCTTTTATGCTTGCCCAGGTATGGTAACAAACGCCTTTGGTTTTGCTACATCAGACAGATGTACACGAAGTGTTGAGTATAGCGAGACTACTCCAAGAGCAATTTTAAGTTACCAGCAAACCGATGATGTTCTTTTCTATGCTAGTTATAGTAAGGGGTATTCAAGTGGTGGTTTTAATGGTGACGTCGCTATGAGACGTTTCCTTCCTGAAACATCCGATAACTATGAATTCGGCATGAAGGGAGAATTTTTAGAAAACAGACTAAGAGTAAACGCTACTATGTTCAGTACTAGTTATGAAAATCAACAGGTTACGGTTGGAAGAATCGTAAATGGTACTCCAATTGCTGATTTAGTAAATGCACAAGAAGCTACTTTAGAAGGGATGGAATTTGAAATTCTAGCTCAGCTAACTGATTCATTAGTTTTAAGCGCTATGGTAGCTACATTTGAAGGTGAATATGATGAATTCATTATCCAAGACAATACGTCTGTAGCTAATGCTGATGGATCTCTATCTACCATAGTAGTAGAAAGAGATATTAGTGATACAGGTTTTGGTGGAAATGATGATCGTCTGACATGGGATCTGAGTTTAATGCACACCTATGATCTTGGTGATGGATCTGATATCCAGAGCACAATTGGAATTAGTTATCATGACGAAGAGAACTATACACTTGAAGATGTTCCATCGTCGGTTGCTGATGACTACGAGCTTGTGGATGCAAGAATCACTTGGAACCTTGCTGATGGTCAATCATCCATAGCTTTGTGGGGCACAAACCTTACTGATGAAGATTATGTTAATACTATGCTCAGTCAGTCTGGTGATATTGAGATTGGAGGTACCAACTTCAGCCTTGGTATGACTACTGATTATTGGGGTCAGCCTAGAAGATATGGTATAGAATATAGAAGAAATTTTTAATATGTATGCCTGAAGGAATTGCCGAAGTAAATAACATCAATATTTGGTGGGAAGACTTTGGCAATCCCTCTAATCCCTCTGTTCTTCTTATCATGGGAGCAAACGCAAACTGCATGCAATGGACTCCGGAGTTCATTGACCCACTAGTTAATGCAGGTTTTCATGTCGTAAGATTTGATAATAGAGATGTAGGCAAGAGTACTTGGTTTGGTAAGGAATCTTTTTCTGCAAAGCTAGTTCGACTATTTTTACCTAAATTTTTATTAAAGTTTTTTCTAAAAAAAGCCTTCAATTCTATTATTGATGAGAATGGCTATATGCAAGAGTTTGATATTAAAGATCCTGACTATACTTTAGATGATATGGCTAAAGATGCAGTCTGTTTGATGGATCATTTAAAGATAGAAAAAGCACATATCATTGGTGCTTCAATGGGAGGTATGATAACTCAGCTACTTGCGCTTGATTATCCCGATCGCACCCTAACAATCACTCCAATTATGTCTTCTCCGGGTATGGGAGATCCAGAACTCTCTAATATGACTCCTGCCCTTATTGAAGGATTGCAAGAATCTGCATTTATGGATGCCAAAGGAAATCATGCCGATTCAGTCACAAGGATTTACAGGGAGCTTACAGGCTCTAGATTCCCTTTTAATGAAGAAAAATTTAGGGAAAAACTTATTCCAGTAATGGCTCATGGGCATAATCCTAACTGTAAACATGGAGATGCTGCTGGAGCCTCACCAAGTAGAAAACATAGACTCAATCAAATTACTAAACCTACTTTAGTTATACACGGAACAGAAGATGCTATCCTTGGTTTAGATCATGGCATGGCCTTATATGAAAATATCCCTAATGCTAAGAAATTAATAATGGAAGGAGTGGGTCATGAAATACCGGAAGAGCTTGGCGATGAAATAGCGTCGACAATCATTGACCATTTAAAAGATTCTGGGAGCATTGCTTAAATAAAACTATAAAGTTATAATTTCTGTTTATATTAGATCATAAATGGTGTTTATATCAAAACTCTAATTTCTACAATTCCTAGTCTTTTGTCAGATAAATTTGCTTTATCTATGACAATGTTTTTTCGATTCGTTGCCGATACTTTTTTTGTTGATAGATATGGACATCGAGCTGTAGTACTCGAAACAGTGGCAGGTGTACCTGGAATGGTCGCAGGTGTCCTTATGCATTTTAAGAGTCTAAGATCTATGAAAACTGGTTATGGCGAAGGTATAAGAGAGATGTTGGCCGAAGCAGAAAATGAGCGAATGCATCTAATGTTTTTTATAGAGATCACCAAACCTAACTATCTCGAAAGACTTTTAGTCTTCATAGCTCAGATTATATTTGGAATCTTTTACTTAATCATGTATCTTTTTTTTACTAAAACTGCACACAGAATGATTGGCTACTTTGAAGACGAGGCAGTTAAAAGTTATACAGAATATTTAGCTATGGTCGAACAAGGGAAACTAGAGAACTTTCAGGCACCATTACTCGCAATCAATTATTATGGATTAGATCGTAATGCTAAACTCTCTGATTTAATTAAAGCTGTTAGAAAAGATGAACAAAAACACAGCTCAGTAAATCACGCATACGCAGATACAATTTAAATATCTCTAATATTAATTGCATAAGCTTTTCTTCTAAATTCTAAGATTTATCTTTAAACTACTCTAAAATCAACACTGATTTTACACTAGGAGTGACATGGAAAAAACTTTTGACTATATCGTTATAGGAGCCGGTAGTGCTGGTTGTGTTCTTGCAAATAGATTATCTGAAGATACCAAAGATGCTGTGCTTAGCATTGAAGCTGGTGGCAAAGATAGGAATTTCTTTATACACATGCCGTCTGGGTATTCTCAAATTGTTCCTACAAAAAGTAATTTAAATTACGGATATGAAACCGAACCTGAGGCCACTACCAACAATAGACCTCTTTATTGGCCCAGAGGAAAAGTTTGGGGGGGTTCTTCTTCCATCAACGCTATGGTTTATATTAGAGGACATGCTTATGACTATGATTTGTGGAGACAACTAGGAAATACCGGTTGGTCTTACGATGATGTCCTGCCTTATTTTAAGAAGGCAGAAAGTTTTCAAGGAGATGGTGATGAAGAATTTCACGGATTTGATGGTCCGCTGAGTGTAAAAAAATCTTCAAGAACTGATGACCCTTTATTAGATGTTTTTCTGGAAGCAGGTTCTCAAGCAGGGTTTCCTTTAACAGATGACTTTAATGGAAAAGAACAAGAAGGCTTTTCTAGATATGAACATACCATGAAAGATACAAGTTTTGGTCCCAGAAGATGGAGTTCTGCCAGAGCCTATCTTCATCCAGCCTTGAAAAGACAAAACTTATCAACTGAAACTAATGTCCAAGTTAATAAAATAGTTTTTGAAGGAAAAAAAGCTGTTGGAGTTGAGTACTCAAAAAATGGCCAACTCTTTACTTGTAAATCAAATAAAGAAATTATTATTTCTGCAGGCGCCATTAATAGCCCTCAAATTTTAATGAATAGTGGTATCGGAGATGCCGAAGAATTGAACAAACACGGTATAAAAGTTGTGCATGAACTTAAAGGTGTGGGAAAAAATCTTCAAGATCATTATGGTGTATTAAATTCATTTTATTCCACTCAACCAATAACCCTTCATAGATCTGCAGGACTTTTGAATACGGGGATTGCTGGGATAAGATATTTATTATTCGGAAATGGCGATGCAGCTTATCCACCTACAAGTGCTGGAGCTTTTTTCAAATCGAGTCCTGATAAAGATATCCCTGATACTCAGCTTCATTTTACGGCTATACAGACTCCTGATTTACATGGAAGGGAAGGAATTGATGATAAGCATGGTTTTACTGCAGTTATTTACATCTGCAGACCTCAGAGTAGAGGGCATATAGCACTTAAGAGTTCTAATCCTAGTGATGCTCCTTTGATGTATCCTAATTATTTATCCGAAGAACAAGACATGATAGATACTAGGAATGCTTTGCGTGAAACTAGAAGAGTTTTTCATCAAAAAGCATTTGATCCTTTTAGAGGAGATCAAACTAAACCTGGAAAAGATGTGGACGTAGACGATGATGATCAGCTAGATGATTGGATAAGAGGAACTGGAGAGACACTCTATCATCCTGTTGGAACCTGCAAGATGGGTGATGATGATATGGCTGTAGTAAATAGTGATCTACAAGTTCATGGAATAAAAGGTTTAAGAGTTGTTGATGCTTCTATCATGCCGACACTTATTGGTGGTAACACAAATGCGCCAACCATTATGATTGCTGAAAAGGCAGCAGATTCTATTAGACAATCATAAACATAGCCTTAGAATAGAGCATCCCGGAGAGGTGGCTGAGTGGTTGAAAGCGCTCCCCTGCTAAGGGAGTATAGGGTAAACCCCTATCGAGGGTTCGAATCCCTCCCTCTCCGCCAGTTCTTGTAATGATACAAAAAATAATACCCTTAGCCCCTTTTTCAGTTAAGATTTCTATTTAGAAAGGAGTCTTTATGAAACTAAGAAATTTATCTTTAATACTTGCAACAATTTTTTTAATCAGTTGCACCAACTCAAATGAAATAGAGCAAAATAAAAAAATGGCTGGTGATTTTTTGAATTTAGCTCTGTCCGAAAATCCCAAGTCTGCTCAACCTCTCACTCACCCTGATTTCACTTTTACTTTTATGGGTGAGACAGAGATATCTAATATTCCATTTGATAGGGATACTTATTTTGATGACTGGATACCGAATGTGGTTGGAGCGTTATTGCCAAACGGCATTACTCTAACTACGACAGATATGATTGCTGATACAAATGGCGTGGCTGTCATCATGGAAGGAGATGCCGAAGGTATTAATGGTGAATACGATAATAAATATGTGTTTGTTTACAAATTTAAAGATGGAAAAATTCTTTCTATCAATGAATACAACAGCGATCTATTAGTTGCAACTAGACTATATAAAAATAAATTAGTCCCATTGGATTAATCAATCTACTTTTAGGAGAAATCATGAATATAAACACTTTGAACTCAAGTAAATTATTATTAGCCTTTTTAATCATATTCAGTATTTCATGCTCTTCTGACAAAGAGAGTGTATCCATTGAGAAATCTTCTTGGAGCATGTCTGATGGGATTGAGTTCCCAAAAAATCGTCCTCTTGCTAGGGCAGAAGATGGAGTCATGCTATCCGATGGTACCTTAATAGTTGCAGATCAAAGATATGGTCTAGCAAAAATCAATAGCTCTGGACAGGTTGAACCTTTTGGTAACTTTGAGTCATTAGGATATGAGCATAATCCACCTAAAGTAGAGTCTGGTCCAAACGGAGTTCACCTCACTCCTGACGAACAATACGTTATAACTGCTGATGTTTTTTCAGGAAAAATTTATAAGTCCTCAATAGAAAAAAATTCAACAGAGATAATTTATTCTCATGAATTTGGAGTTAATACAGCAATACAAGATTCAACGGGAGCAGTTTGGTTTACTCAGTCTACTGAAAATAAAAATGAAGAAAGGCTTTTTGGAGCATTAGATAAAAGAATTTCTGATGGAGCCCTGTACCGCATCCCCCCTAATGAAGAAAGTTCTTCACAGTTGCCCGAATTAGTTCTTGAAGAATTGAACTTTGCTAATGGTTTCTACATTGATGAAGATAAAAACAAGCTTTACCTCTCTGAGATGATGAGCAATAGGGTTTTAGCATTTGATGTAGATACATCTTCTGGATCTCTTTCAAATCAAACTACTTTGGCGATAATTCCTACTCCTGACAACATGGCACTAAATAATGATGGTAACCTCTGGGTAGCTTCTCCTTTATCCAATCAAATTTATGCAATTGATATAGAAAATGGAGATTCTTATGTAGTATTCGATGCCCAAACACTAATTGGTCAAAAAAATATGCAAGAAGGTATAAGACGTATAGAAATTGGAAATGGGTTTTCGGACTTACTTTCACCAGAACTAACTGGAGATATGCCTGGTTTACTAACTGGCATGATAATTGGAGAGGCAAATCAACCTTTTTATGTTGCGAACTTAGGCGCTGCTTTAATAGAGGTTTCACCTAAATAGAGGTCATTATTACCGAGAACTTATTCCTTTAGCCAGCCAGGTTTGTCATTATTGATTTTTTATAACTATTTGAATGAATATAGATAAGGAAAGAATTCAAGAGATTATAGAAATTTTTTCTCCAGGTGCTGATTTGGTTAACTTCAAGAGACTTGAAGGAGGGGTGTCATCAGACGTTTTTCAGATAGAAATAGAATTAGACAAGACCCTAAAGAAACTGGTTTTGCGTTCAGAAGGAGGTCCTCCTGCTGAAAATACAATTAAGACAGAGTTCGAGTTATTAAAAATACTTCATGAAACAGAAATACCCTGTGCCGAACCTTTATTTTTAGATACTAGCTGTAAAATTCTTGATAAGAATTTTATGTTGATGTCACAGCTTGAAGGGAGTATTGATATACCGGATAGAGAAAATTTATCTTCCATAAAAGAAATGGCAAGAAACTTAAGGTGCATTCACGAAACTAATACTAGCTTCTTACCTAATCTTCCTTTGAGAATAGATCCATTAGAAGACCTATTTGATTATCTTCCTCATAGTAAAGACGCAGATAAACTAAAGAGGCTCTTATCGACTAAAAATGATACTCAATACAAGGGAAGCAGAGTATTTTTGCATGGAGATTATTGGCCAGGAAATATACTTTGGGACCAAAAAAAAATAACAGGAGTTGTCGATTGGGAATATGCAGCAATAGGTGATCCATTTTCTGATTTGGCTGTTACTTCGCTAGAATTGAGATATGAATTTGGAGTGAAGGGAATGAAAAAATTAGCAGAAATCTACTCTAGTTTCCTATCTATCGATAAATTCCGTTACTCTCTATGGCTTATCTATGTAGCTTCCTCCACGCTTTATTTTATTCATGAGTGGAAGCTTAAGAAAGAAAGAGAGTCTTTAATGAAAGAAGAGGCTATGGCCACAATTAAAGAAGAATCCTATTTTCTTTTAAATTCATAAATGAAGGCTATGGACTCTCCTAAGAATGAAGTGTTATTCTTGGAGAAACTTTTGGGGGCTTTCTTATGAAAAAATACTTACTACTCTTTGCATTAAGTTGCTTAGGTTTATCAATATCTAGTGCTCCGATATGTTCTATAAATCAAGAGATGAATAAAGATACTGCAAGTCAACTTGATCAATTTAGACAACAAACTACGAATACCTGTTTAACGTGCAAGGGAGATGCGTGTAAGTTGAAAAACTGGCCTAAAGAGAAAAAGGGAGACGAAGCAGTATGTAAGTTATTATTTTGTACGCCAAGTTACGTATCGAAATTTTTTACTAAACCAGATAACGTAAAATCAGGTAAAACAAGAATTAGTTTCACTTACTCAATTAATGAAAAAGGCAAGATAAGAGGAATTAAAGTTAATTCCGCTAAAGGTGCAATGAATGTAAGACAGTCTTATAAATATCTGCAGAGCTTCACAGCCAAAACTCAATTTAATCCTCTAAAGATCAATGGAGAGGCTTCTCAAATAGAAGATATTCAAGGTGAGCATATAGCTATCACTGGAAAATATGAAGATGTTGATAAGACAATGCCTGTAAATAAAGGCATATGGAGAGATTAATTAACAAATAATTTCTATGATCAATAAATCTAAGATTACTGATCAGATTAATATTGGGCCTTTAGACACTCAATTTGAAGAAATACTTGATGTATTAATCACTTCTATAAATAAAGAAGCCAACTTAACTTTCTTTGGAAAAATTGCAACTGAATATCAAATAAAAGAGCATTTAAGAAATAGGGTGCTAATTGACAAAGCTTATCAAGACCTTAAACCAGCAAAAATATCAAAACCCTTGATTGTTATTGGCCTGCCAAGATCCGGTACAACCTTCTTATTTAACCTATTAAGTAAAGATCTCAAAAACAGAAGTCCTTTATTTTGGGAAATGATGAAGCCACTTCCTTTGGTTAATCGAGAATCCTTTTCAGAGAGAGCTCGAATATTAAGATCAGATACGATTTTATTTTTTAAAGAAAGGTTTATTCCTAAGCTTGATGATCTTCATGCCATTAAGGCGACCAGTCCCGAAGAATGCCTATTAATAAAAGTTTTTGCCCTTCAAAGTATTTTTTATTTTTATATGGCTAATACGCCTTCTTATTTAGAATATCTAACAAATTCAGATACAAGAATGAG
>Ga0213868_10004723_pt1 | contig 12422 bp, 7 predicted proteins | sample PICome_9_FD_160087 | JGI IMG/M metagenome (GOLD analysis project Ga0213868, IMG submission 160087) | Coastal seawater microbial communities near Pivers Island, North Carolina, United States - PICO127 | ecosystem: Environmental > Aquatic > Marine > Coastal | place: USA: North Carolina | collected...
ATCTTCCTCTGTGATAAACGATGACGAATTGCCATTGGCACGGTGAAATGGGACAATGCCCAACCAATGAATGGGTCCACATCCAAAACTATTGACATCTAAGCTAGCCACAGTGTTGCAATTTTCCACAAGAAAACGACAGATATCCAAATGATTTTGCCATATCGCCAATTGAAATGGTGTTACTCCTTTATGATCTTTGACATGAACGTTGGCGGAATGGACTTGAATAAGATACTTGGCAACTTCCAAATGTCCATTTCGGCATGCATAGTGAAGTGGTGTGCGTCCCGCAGCTAGTTTATTCTCTGATACAACAAGATTTACATTTGAAAATATGACATGGCTACTACTACTACTATTGATAGAAGAAGTTGTAGTAGTAGTAGTAGTAGTAGTAGTAGTAGTAGTAGTAGTAGTACCATTTTCTGTAAGAAAGTACTTCAATAGAGTCAATTGATTGCTTCCAGCTGCCCAATGTAGAGCGGTGCACCCCACGTGACATTTTGCCTTCCTCACAGATTCCATTGAAATGGACTGTAGATACAATAGGTTTCCGTCCTTTGATGCTTGGATGATATCTTCATTTGTTCCATCTTTTACCATGATATAACATTTGAAAAAACGATGGATGGTGGTAGATAGATAACAATGTATACGAGTATGTGTTATGTGTGTTTTTGTGCACCAGTACTATGCACCAGGCACCCTACTGTCTACTGTAAAAAGAAATGAGGGTTCGCATACTCGTTAGTACTTTGCACTGCAAATGTTCGTATGAGAAGTACACACAAGATTTCTATCTACATCAATCCTTGTATAGTAGAAATGGATTAATTTCTTTCGAATGTTTGATTGAATATTACCAAGTTTTACTTTTCTGTTTCGTTTAGAATAGATTGTCTCATAATATTGAGCATAGGTCTCACACGGTTTTGGAACGATTGGAAGTTCAGGCTGATCCAACCCTAATGACGTCAGACGAACAACGAACAAAAAAGGGCCTTAAGAACGTTTCGATGAATCGATATGAATCAGTAATACGTACGAAGTAAGACACATACATTAGCAACTAAGTAACTTCAGTCCGTTAGTGAATCACCTTCATCATGTCGTGCTCTGAAACCTTCGGCAACACAATCGATAATTTCATCAGTAGTCAGTTCCATAAGCTGGGTTTTCAAGTTGGATTGAAGCCGAAGTTAAGCCTCGTGTTTGCCATTTTACTAACGGCCATTTGTGGTGCAGGATTCAGTCGATTCGAAACGGAGGACAGAGCCGATAAGCTTTGGGTGCCACAAAATACGATTGCTGAAAATGAGAAAAATCTGAATGATAAATATTTTCCATCTGAAAGTAGATTCAATTCGATCATTGTTCAAGCAACTAATGATGAAAATGTACTTTCCAAACAAGTACTCTTAGATGCCATGAAGATGCATAATGAGATTGCTACAGAATCAGCAACGGTAGACGATGAAGATTATGATTTTCAGCAGTTGTGTACTAGTGCTGGTGGATCTTGTGCTTCTTCCTTTACTGGCATCTGTCAATGCCTACTACAGAGTATACTTCGTCAGTGGAATTACGATATCAACCTACTTGAAAATGATGCAGATTACATGGCCACAATCAATGCATACGGTAGCAAAGACGATCTTGATGCAGTGTTGGGTAGTGCCATTTTTGATGAAAATGATCAACTTGTTTCTGCAAAGGCATTTAGTATCTCTTACTTTCTAAAGGATCGATCTGGAGAACAGGGTGAAAATACCTCAGCAGATCCAATCAATGAACAATGGGAAAAAGATGTATTCTTGAATACTGTTGAGAATGTGCAAGACAATTACCCATCCTTAAGTGTTGAGTATATATCTGGTAGATCGTTTTCTGATGTTTTTGGTGGTGCCATTTCTGGAGATTTGTTGTTGGTGCAGATATCCTATGCCGTAGTATTCATTTTCCTTGGTGCTACCATGGGGAAATTTCGTCCTGGACCCAACAGTAGATGGACTATGGCGTTGTCAGCTCTCGTTTTAGTTGTCTTGAGCACGGGTGCATCCTTTGGTGTATCTGCTGGCGTTGGATTGTTTTTTGGTCCAGTACATTCTCTTCTCCCCTTTATTCTTCTTGGAATCGGTGTTGACGATGCATTCGTCATTGTCAATGCATTCAATCGCGAACGAAAGGGCCCCAGAAGCTCAGAGGATAATGCAGATCTTGCGAAACGTTGTGCAAAAGCCATGGCCAGGGCAGGTGCATCCATTACTGTGACATCCATGACTGATTTGGTGGCGTTTGGAATTTCCTCATCGTCCAACCTACCTGCCTTGGCAAGTTTCTGTGCATATGCAGCAGTTGGAATTGTGTTCCTTTGGGGTTTCGCCGCGACTTTTTTCACAGCGACACTTGTTCTGGATGAACGTAGACAGAGGGATAATCGTCGTGAATGTATTTGTTGTATTACTCGAAAGGACTCCACTAAAGAAGCTGACGAATCAGAGTTTGAAGAGGGAATCATGTCTCGTTTCTTCCGAAATTCTTATGCCCCAGCTATTTTGTCGAAAGCTGGAAAGATTCTTGTTCTTTTGGCCTTTGTCGGACTTTTTGGATTTGGTGTGTGGGTGAGTACTATGAATCAATCCATTTTCGAATCGTGAGATCTTGGTCAACTTTTTAAAAAATGACACTCAATACTAACATATTTATCATTTTAGGGAGCCAATAATCTTGCGGTAGAAGACACGACTCGTAGCTTTATCCCTTCGGATAGTTACGTTGCATCCTACATTAATACAGTAGACGACTTCTATCCGAGATCGGGTATTGATTTGTATTTCATAGCCGAGGGTAGTGCCAATATATACGAATCTAGAGTTGCTTTCGCTGATCTTAACACACGCTTATCTGGTTTGTCGACGGACGCACCTTTCATATCTGAGCCAAATGCTGAAGAAACGTACCGTAATGTAATGACGGGAATGTCAGCGTACCTGAATTCGACTGGAAGCTCAGCCCTTGGGGGTGTTGCACTTGGATCAGACAATTGGCCAACAAGTGAAGAAGAGTTTGTCACGGCATTAAAGGAATATGTGTCTGTTTCTGGACCTGGTGCAATGTATGCTCGTGATGTGAAATTTTCAGAAGATGCAGCATCTGTTGAGGCCATTCGTATCCAATCTTCGTTTGTTGCATTAAAGAAGAAAAAGGCTAATGGAGATATTATTGATGACGCTGATAGACAAATTGAGGCCATGGATACAACCAGAGAACTTGTTAAATCATGGGAAGATGCTGTTAGAGTCACTCCATATTCAAGCGAATTCATATCCATCGAGGGTTTCAAGATCATCAAAAGGGAGCTGTTCATGAATGTCGCTTTATCTCTCGTTGCAGTTGCAGTAATTGTATTTTTCACTGTCGCTAGTCCCCTAACCTCGCTTTTGATTACGATCAATGTTTCATTTTGCATCATTGAGATTTTGGGATTCATGTATGTGCTTGGTATCGCCATTGATTCTGTCAGCGTAATCAATATTGTTCTTGCGGTTGGATTATCAATTGACTACAGTGCGCATGTTGGACATTGCTTCATGGTAAAAGGTGGAAACAATAGAGATAGGAGAGTTCTAGAATCATTAGCTGATATTGGGGCTGCAGTTCTCAATGGTGCATCTACCACCTTCCTAGCGGTGGTTGTTCTTTTATTTTCCTCATCCTATGTTTTTTCAACGCTCTCCAAGCAGTTTGCTCTCACTGTTGGTCTCGGAGTTTGCCATGGTCTTATTTTGCTTCCTGTCCTTCTTTCTTTGATTGGGCCCAAGGCTTTCGATGCAGCAGAGTTACCAATCGGCATTAGTAAAGTTGACAAGTTAGTTGATGCGGACAATGATCTTGAGCTTGCTCGCGAGTGAAAATAACCCAAGTAATACTATTACGTTTTTGATCGTTGGCTAGTATAGAATAACGTTTCACGTATTACGTATTGACAGGATCAAAATGTGAATGGGTGATAAAATTGACCTATAATTTCACTCCTTATTTTGTTATAACTAATCCGCGAAACATCAGACTTGCATCATCAATTACCTTCTCCCCTTTAATGTCAAGAACAGACACTCCGTCTCCGATTTCACGTTTCTTATCTTCCATGAGCTTACGCAATCTGCGTCGTTCATCTTCATTTATGATGGCACCATCGCAATCATGAGTGGGGATTCCATCATTATCAAACTTTGTATACTTCGGATACTTTTGTTTGCGTCGATGACGGGAGTCTGTCGGGTCAAAACCCTCCTCTTCTGCACCAAATAGAGCCCAAGCTGGTGTTTCTTCTGCGTAGTCCTGAACGGTAAATGTAAAGCTAGGATCTTCGGCATTTTTGGCTGCCAGTCTTTGGAACTTATCGTAATCGATCCAGGTTTTCCATTTGCGTGTTTTTGTGACAGGGTCATCTTCGGCAAATTGGTCTACACGGGCCAGAAGCACGCTAACAGAATGCTTATGCTCACAGGCAATGTCATATTCAGGTATTCTTTCGTCATCATTGTTGCATGCATCGCGAATCTTTTGAAGCTCGACTTTTAACTTCTTGCACATATCCACAACTTCATGATGCCATGGTGTATTTGACATATTCAAATTGGATGCATCAGATTTTCCGCAAAACGTTACTCCCTTCACTTCGATGAAGGAACAATGCCCTAGCGCAATCAATTTAGCGTAACCAGCAATTTCGTCTGAATTCCATCCTTTAACAATAGTAAGACGAGCCACGGTTCTTTGTCCTTTTGACTTCAATAGTTTCAAAGAAGAACGTAGCCTTTCCCAAGCATCTTTGAATAATGGTCTATCAATTTCCTCAAGAGTTTCGGGGGTAGGTGCATCGACACTTACATACAGTTGCGTGATTGGTCGTAAAGATTCAATGGCCGCGGGATGCTGACCGTTCGTCACTAAATAAGTAGAGATCCAACGGTTATGCAATTCACCCAGAAATTCATTAATTCTAGGGTACATGATAGGTTCCCCAACTAGAGAGAGTGCGCAATGGCGAACGGTATGTGCCTCTTGCCACCGATCTTTCTTCACTCCTGGAATCCCTTTCGCTTCCTTTATCATTTTCACATGTTCCTTCACTGCTTCGTCAACGATATAATAAGGATCGTCAATTTTCCATCTCCATTCTCGTCCTACGGGATTCTTGTGATGTCTCCAACAGAAGACACCTTCATCAAATAGTGTAACAAAATACGGGGTGAGAGATCATGTTTTGTGATTAAAATCAGGAAACAGTTGAAGTGTGCAAAGTAAACGTACATTTGTTGGCGCATGCCAAACTGGGCGTTGCTTCCATGCATTGATAACTAGTAATACCGTAAAAGGTATGCTTATAGCATCCTCCTCGTCCTCGTAGCTGATGTTTAGTCCACCTACAAAGCTTGACCGCAGAATGAGTTCCAACTATCCTATAACCCTCTTTCTTCAGAGCTGCCGCTTGCTTCGGGGTAACCATTTCTTTCAAAACTTTACTTTTTGTGCTTTCTGGTTTCATGGCATTGCCAAGATCTTCCAAATCCATGACATCTGGTTCTTTCCTTTCTTCTTCATCATCATCGTCGTCGTCATCGTCGTCTGAATAATCATCTTCATCATCATCTGAATTAAATCCTTCACTATCATCATCTGCTCCATTGGAACAACATCCAGCATTATCATCCATATCGTTTTTTTCTTCTTGACAAGCACAAGATTTATCATCACCAGTGGCAGATGTTTTACAGCATTCAGTCTTCTTTTGTTGCAATTCAGAAACAGGGGAGACAACAGCCATTTCTTCAAGCCTTTTCACAACTCTGTTCATCCAATCTTGAAACTCAGCCTTGCAATCTCCAGCGTCATCATCGCCCATACCGACAACACTTATTCCATGGCTAACGAGAAGTGAACGTGCACCCAGCTTCATAAAGTATTTAAAAACGTCCTTGGCAGGTTTACAAAATGTCGTCTTATCGTATGCCGTACTGCCCATCCCAAACGACGCAATTTGCAACGTTTCCAAGTCATTTTTGTGTGAACTACGTTTCGATGGTCCCTCATTGTCATCCCCGCTTCTCAGCGGTTTTGGTGCCACTCTCCAATCATGACAGATTTCATGCAAACTCGTCAACAATGTTGAATATTGTTCGGGCAAAGTTCCTCCTGTCCAAGTGGGCAAAACGAAAATGACCATGGGAGGTAATTTCTCAGAAGATAGAATAGGATTGGATCCGGTCTCATTTTCTTTGTTTAACAGTTCGTCCCACCAATCTAATTCATCCACTGTGCAAATCTGAAGACGTGTTTTAGTAGTAGAGTTGTGTACTAAAGGTTTAAGAGTCTCGTACATAGATGTAGCAAAGGATTTACAAGTCCCAGTGGTAGATGCATAGGCAATAGTGATTGTATTTTGTGTTTGAATTCTACAAAGGTCCGCAGATTTATGTTGAGAAATATCGATTTGTTGAGGAACCGTCAAAGGTATGTTGGCTGGTTCATCGTCGTCATCTTGTGTTTCTTTCTTGGATTTGGGAACCCGTGACCAAATGGTATATCCTGCCACGGCAGTCGCCAGACCTATGAGTGTCCAACTCGGGATGTATGATTGAGATTTCATCTTCTATGTATGAATCAAAAAACGGTGGAGAGTGTATACCTAAGTAGTGCAAGTAAGAGTTTTGATGGGAGGAGTGTTCTGTCGTCAGATCTTGATGGATGATTGGTTTCGCTCCATTCAAGTTTTCGCGCCAAAACCAAAAAGACTCGAAATAATGAGACCGAAATCAGATCACGTGTGTTCTCTTCAATCTTCAACCAACACTTTCGACACACAAAAAGTAATTTGTTCGACATGCACAATGCTCTTTTGTGCAAAACGAAAGATTGGCGTCCGACATTTAAGTTGGAAATCATTTTCTTCGTCTGTGAAAGAAAAGATTGTAAACTCGTCAGATGTGAATGCGTACGCTATGAAACACGAGGCATTCTGTCGTCAAAGTTTAATGGTTCCACCTGCACCTTCGACATACAAAAAAGATGACATTTCGCGTCAAAACATCACGAACAATCTTGTCAATTATTTAACATGGAGAAAATGGGATTTGCAATATTTATCTAATCCATATTGTTTTGCAATGATATCTCATGCCCTGACATATCCCTTGACATTGGCATCCAATGCATTACATTTTCAAAAGAACATGAACCATCATCTACCAGTCAGAGAGGATTCTACTATTCGTCTTTGCTGTGTCGGCGCGAGATCAGAAGCTTATTTGCCAGATCATTTCTGGAGAGAATTCATACACTTTTGTAACTTACACTCCGATAGTATCCAACCTTCCAAATGGCACATTGACTTCATTGGTCATGACTTACCTCCAAAACTGAGTCCTCGTGAAATAACTTTAAACACTGATCCATGTCCTGACTTGACAAAGTCAGATTCTGACCAACACCAAAATCAGGAATGCATATCATCATCTCTGTACATGACTTTTACTTCAGGACTTCTACACAATCATGTGCATCAATTATACAAAACAAAATCTGTCCAAGATATATTATCATTATGGGATGGCTTTGTACTATACAATCCTGGCATTGGACATTCTAATTTAGAATCATCATGGGATCCTACGTTACAATTCATATTCAAAACGGATCAAAACGTTTTAATCACAGCACACTCCGATTTGGACAGTCAACGCGACAGTCAAGTTTTACAGAAGTATATTAGAAAGCCTGGTGTGTCTCATGTCCATAATCCATTTGCCAGTCTCATGGCATATGAAGATCCATTTCCACCCGAGAAGGGTGTCCAACATTTCGTGCGTCCAAATCATTCTATGCTCTTGATATAGATAAATACACTAAAAATGATGTATGGTTCAAACTACTCGTACTATCCTGGATATCAAAACCAAAATTTGAATTTTCACTGTTCACTGTTATAGGTTCACTCTCAAGTAATGACTTCAACAAACACCACATGAGACATGTTCATATCGAATTTTGGACCGTATAGTCATCAATCAGATTTATAGAATGGGAAAAAATAAACAAAAGAAGGTGGAGAATCAGACGGATGGTTTCATATCTACGGATCTTTCGTCCATGTTATCTGGGTATTTTATCTTATATGCCCTTGCTGGATATCTAAGTGCAGGAGAGTACAGTGATATTTTAGAAGAATACACTGAAAATTTGAATAACGATGATGAAATAGATGAGATAATGGATGCTATGGATTACCATGAAAAAGATAGAATGGGTTTCGTGAATGCCTTATGCAACTTGGCGAGTATTTTATCGCGCTCTTCCGATGGAGAAATATCTGACACGATTGTGCATTTCGAAACATCCATCTTGGATTTGCGCAAAGTCATAGATTCTTATATAAAGATTTTATGCAAGCAAAGAATGATACTTTTAAGATGTTTTGATCGTGTACAATCGTACTTCACCAGGTCGTCTACCTTGGAACAGTTGTCTCTTTACTTTGAATTCCAAACCCTAATGGAGCAATATCGATACCAAATAGAATCAGAAGAAAATCTAGTTCATAAAATCACAGTATTGATAGAAAATGGTGATATGTACACTCATTTTGGCAATGGTGGACAATCACCTGTGTTAAATATCGTCAAAGAAAGGGATGTCTTATCTGAACGAAAAGCTCTTCACGATGATCAATGGATTCAGTTCAAGGTAAACTTTCTATCATTCATTCAAAAAAAGTATGTATATACAACGAACATTCATGATGCAGAGGTTACCCTAGATTTTGACATATTGCATCAAAAGGAGAAAGAAGCGTTTGACAACTATACATCTCGTAAGCAAACATCGGAAAGACCTTTGAAGTATCAAAGCCTGTATGGAATGCTCAATGTTTTTTTGGGTATGGATGTGTACGGTGCTGATGAAATGAATATGCACTTGACTAAATATATCATTAGAACAGGTTCACCATTTGTACTTCTCACAGGTGCTTGTAACAGTGGTAAATCGTTCTTTTGTCAAGACTTGCAAAATCGAGTCTCCAATCATGACGATCTTCAACATGTTCATGTCATACGTCCAAAGATACCCGGCGACTTTCTAGCCCCATTGGTTGGTTCTATGGAAGATGCCATTTTCTCATTATTTGCATACCTAGATCAAACTGAAGCACCGCACAAAAAAATTTTACTATTAGATGACATTCATCATCTTCTTGGAGAACCGATGAGCGCTTCGTCGAACGATCGAGATATTAACCCACGTAGAGATCACTTAGTGTCAAGAGTACGAGCTGCATGGACTTCCTGTATTGACAGACTGAAAATCAAAGATGCATGTGATGGATTACCGTGGAGGTACTTAGTTATTTGTACGTCGCAAATTTGCGATGATGATTTTTCAGACAGATACGATTATTCATTCCAACTTTTAGAACCGGAATCTGAAGAAAGAAAACACATCATATCAACTTCCTTGTGCACCTCCGAATGTTCAATAGATCAGCAAAAGATACTTATGGAACTTGTAGATGCAACCATGGGAAAGTCTAGAGGTGAAATTACAATGTACTGCAGAGAGGTGATGCGTGAAGAATCAGACGGTGCTACATCGCATATAGAGAACACAAATCGACTAGAAGCGTTGAAACGGTTGATACGCAGTATTTTACCAGAGTCGATTAAAAACTCAGCAATGGAAGGATTTGCTGACTTGAAAGTTTGGTCCGCAAAAGAGCTAAGATCCTCTTTGTTGTTTGATGATAATGGTGTCGAGATCTTACCATTGATTGGTAACAATGCAAAGGAAACTTGGAACGAGATAGAGAATTTGATCATTACCCCACTTTGTAGATCGAATATACTTCACTCGATTCTCTATGGTAATTCTGTCACCCCAGGAAATCAAGCGAATAAATCAATCAGCGCAGGGGTACTCATTCATGGAGATCCCGGCGTTGGAAAGACCACAATCGCGTACCATTGTGCTGCTGTTGCATCAGGTATCAATCCAAACATTCGTCTTATTGAAGTACCATGTACATCCTTAATACATAAAGAGCTTGGTGGGTCGGAAAGAAGTGTTCAAAAACTATTTGCCACAGCTAGAGCTGCTTCGCCATGTATCTTATTGCTGGACGGTATAGAAAATATTGGACAGGTTCGTGGTCACGATACAACTACAGAAGGGACTATGGATCGACTGTTGTCAACATTACTGATCGAAATGGATGGCGTGTCATCCAATATGGACGAGGAGGATACCAAACATAACATTGCCATCATAGGAGTGACACATAATCCACCATCGTGGATTGATCCCGCTCTTCTACGACCCGGGCGTCTTGAAAAATGTCTTCGTTTGGAGAAGCCGGATGTCTCCACCAGACGTTCCATTTTCTCTTCTGCTATTGCAGATTTAAATATTGATTTTACTGACACGGGTTATTTTGATCCAAAGGACAAAAATGATCTTATGGAACGTATATCAATGATGTCCCATTCAAAGTCAGCAGCGGATATCATTGCGATTGTTGAAAATGCCAAAATGTTGGCCCTTCGTGATATCATCAGTTGCAAATCGGTTGATGAGTGTGACGTGTCTGAACAAATATCGACCATGAGCATATCCTATAAATATTTTTTGACATGATGTACAAATCCTAAAAATACTATACGTGTGTTAGAGATACGTCTCATTTATTCCAGCATTTTACGATATTCACCCGTGGCCTCTGCTTCTCTTAATTTGTACCCTAATACCAGTTGCCATAAGGCAAGTTGCTGCAATGCAGAACCAGGAATTTCCATTTCAATTTGACTTTGATCCATGTCTTTAAACTTTCCCTTTCTTCCGGAAGGTCCTCCGTCTATCACAAAGTTGACCAGCATTCTCATTGATTCTACAACGACTGGACTAATTCCTTTTGTAAGAGATTGTATATCACCTCCAAGTGATTCAATATAATTAGATATTCCTTGTTTATTATCTTCTGGTCCTGTAGACATAATAGGTGACTTTCTGGCTTCTGCCATTCTTCTTCCAGGTCCTGCCTTTTCTTGACGCAACGCAGCTTTGAGAGCTTCTGCTTCACGTTTCAATTCATCAATGTATTCTTTGGCTTCTACTTTGATTATTTTCCCATTTTTCATTTCAATGTCAATCGTTCCAGATACAGTTGGTTCACCCAATAAATCTTCCATGTCATCATCGTCACTGTCATCATCGTCTCTATCCTCATTCTCCTCCTTCTTTTCGTCTTGTCCCATGGTGGACATTCCTGGAAGAGCCTCTCGTCTACGATTCTTGCGTTGTTGAGACACTTGTCTATCTGCCACCAATCCTAAACCACGTTCAAACTCTTCCCATGATATCTTTCCATCATGATTGACATCAAAGAAATCCATAAATGCATCTACTTCAAATGCAGGTGTTTCTCCTTCTCCATAGACATCTTCCAACAATTGTTCAATTTCATCTGTTTCAATATAACCTGATTGGTCTGTATCCATTCGATCAAATGCATCTTTATAATCTTCAAGTGTAATTTTCGATCCATTCAACTTCATCAAATCTCGAATGGCCAAGACATATTCAGCATTACGAAACATGTATCCAGTCATTTGAAGTTGAAAACACAAACTCCCTAATTTGTCTCCATTGGCTTTGACAATGGTTTCAACACCCATTCCAGGTGTAGCTAATCCACCTAACAAATTAGTAACAGCTGAACTCATGGCAGATACAACTTCCGTCGAAGCCGAATTGACAAAGTTCATAATGGCCTCATTGGGAGTTTCCATGGTCATGGTTCGAAAGAGTGCTCGTGCTTCCTGTTCTGTGGGTGATTTCGTACTGTATTGTGTCATATCATTGATTCGTGATCTTAGATTATCATACTCTCCTCCCCAATCGATTTGTGGTTTATCTTTTCGATTGTATTGTGTAATGGCGTGTCCTGAAGAATGTTGAAATTCGGATTCGGCATTTTGTTCGTAACTGGATGGTCTTTCTTCTTCGTCAGTATCGTCGTTATCATTCATATTATCGTCGTTAGTATCGTAATTATCATCATCCTTTGGTCTTTGAAATAAACTCCAATTCTGTTTCAAATAAAACGATGATGATGATGATGATGATGATGATACAAAGGATAACGTGTTGGAGTGGTGGTTAGGATCATGCTGTTGGGATACTCTTAAATGTGTCACAAAGGCATTCGAATCATTTAACTCTAATGATACTAATACGAGTAAGAATCTTAATGTCTTGCAAGAATATAACATGATGAGTATTGAAAGTGTTTAGATGGATGGAATTGTGTTTGTTAGCTTAGTGTATGTGTTTGTGTGTACGATCGTACAGAAGAGTGGAAGTATTTT
>Ga0213868_10004732_pt1 | contig 12407 bp, 11 predicted proteins | sample PICome_9_FD_160087 | JGI IMG/M metagenome (GOLD analysis project Ga0213868, IMG submission 160087) | Coastal seawater microbial communities near Pivers Island, North Carolina, United States - PICO127 | ecosystem: Environmental > Aquatic > Marine > Coastal | place: USA: North Carolina...
ATCGCGTCTGCCGGTTCACGAGCCCTGGTTTCGATGGCTTGGGAGAGGCTCAGGTAGCCTGCTCGGATGAGCGGTGCCAGTAAGACTCACCGGATGAGGTCCACCGCTTGCGCCCCAGCTCCAAACCACTGTCCCGGCGGTTCACCTCCCTCCATGTAGTAATTTTCCCTGGCAAGGGCGCAGCAATACTCAAGGGAACCCGTAATGGCACGGAAGCGTTGCGCTTGGCGCAATCTGCCATCGCCCTGAGCTCGCCCAACAACTACGTCACCGCCGACGTTTTAGCCGCCGCGCTTGCTGAGACCGGTGCGTTTGACCAGGCGTTGAAGGTCCTCGATACCGCGATCACGTCAGCCGGTGATTCCACGAGACTTGAGGCCATGAAACAGCACCGAGCTGCCTACACCCAGAAACAGCCCTGGCACGAGTGACCCTTCCTTCACAGAACCAGTCAGCCATACCCACGCTGGCTACCCGTCTTGCCTACCTTAATGACGGACTTGCGCCGCGAGGGCCTGTCGAACTAATCTCCCAGACATGCCATCTTCTTTGCGCTCCTTCTGGCCTCTCGTCTTCATTCTCATAGGCGTTTCCGAGCTCTGCGCTGAACGGCCACCATCCACGCGCTACATGGTGGATGTGGAACGTTACCGGTTCGGAAGCAATCCCTCCCCGGACAATCCCGCGTTTTACCCGATTCCTCAGGACGAGGTCACGCGAGAGACGTACTTCAAGTGCATCGATGCCTTTGATCCTGCCTCGATTGCGAAGAATCCGAATCGCGGCATGGGTGGGCCGCCGGCGTTCATGCCTGTGCTAGCGAAGTATGTCCAAACGGGCGACCGCGTTTGGAGTGATGCGTGCGTGGCGATGCTCAAGGCGTTTCACCAGGAAATGTTAAAACAAATCGAGGAACGCAAGTGGTTCTGGCAGTTTGAACATCCGGCAGCCTTGATTCCACTCTATCGTAAACACCTGATCGCTGGAGGCGCAATGAAAGGAGACGAGCCATGGTTTCGAGAAATGTGGTTGTGCTATTGCCGTAATCTCCACGTCTGGGACACCGAGCCCGTCGAATGGCGAGGTGGCTGCCACCGTTCCATGCCAGAGGGCTATGCGAAAGGACGTGCAGCTGATTGGTATCCGGACATCCCCGAAGCGACACATTGGAAACGCTATTCCGAATTGGTGTTCGGCGATTTCTGGCGTGCGAAAGACGCCCCGCAGAACGACACCGGTTACATGATGGGGCCTCTCATCATCCTCATCTGTGGCGGCGATCAATGGACTGGGGATGATCGGGTCTATAAGGATCCAGGCATGAAACGGCTCTGGGAACGTATGTTAGTAGAGATCACACCGGACGGCGCCATCAATTCTTACGGTCCCAATGGTGGGTGGAACAGCACGGCGGATTATCGCATTGCGATGTTAGAGCGCCTCGCGGCCAAGACTGGCGATGGACGTTATCGCTTTGGAGCCCACAAGATCCTCAACTACATCCGCTACCAGACCCGCGATGCCGGGCCGCAGAATCACCGCCTCGATTCGGCAGGCTCATGGCTGATTGCCCTGGCCGCCATCTGGGCAAATGAAAGCGTCCGCCCGGTCGAACCAGCGCCGTCATCGCTCTGGAATCTGCGAGGCGAGGCCGTACGCATTCCGCACACGGACAAGGCCCTGACGGATCGGCTCCTGGGTAACGCCGATTTTCGAGAGAATCGCGGGCATGTTTGTTGCAGTTGGTTCATGACGACGAAGGAATGGCCGGACAAGCTGATCTTCCGGAGTGGCTGGAACAAAGGTGACTTCTTTGGACTGGTAGAACTCCATCCCACGAGCTTTCCCGCCAACCCAGGTGGCATCATGGGACTCAACCGTTGGGGCGCTCCGTTCACCCAGATCGTGACGAGCAAAGGGGCGTCGGTTGAGAACCGGGCGCTCATTGAAGATTTAACCAAAGAAGTAAGCCATCGCCTTCATCCTGACAAACTGCGTATCGATGAATTCTGGAGGCAAGGCACGATGCCAAACATCCGTTCCGAGGTCACCTATTTCGAGGAGACACCAGAAGCGACCTACGCGCAGCTGCGGGTGGAGAACATGGATGGCCTCCCGGTCGTCTACGAGCGCGAGTTCATCTTCGTGAAGAATCGCTTCCTGGCCACGCGCGAGATCGTGTCGTTCGAAGAGAGCTTCAAGGCCCGTGTGGCTCCGTTATGGAACACGCACAACGTCGGCCCGCAGGTCGGCGAGCATTGGGCAAACACCTTCATCCATGAGCCCGTTGCTAACAATGGCACACGCAGCATGAAGAGCCCGCCCGTGGACTTGCTCGTCTGGTTCGCTCCACGCGAAGACTGCACGCTGCAGGTCATCGATCGCCTCATCGAGGATCCGAGAGCGGAAGCATGTCCCAACCAAGTTCGTTACGTTTGGGAAGGGACGCTAACCGTTGGCGAGAAACTCGTCTTTACACAGGTCTACTACCCGCACCCGCCCTACCGTTCACGGGCCACCTCGAACAATCCTAACCCTGACGCCAAAGCATCCTACGCCAACGAACTGCAAGCCACCGCGCACGCGTCCGGCATTCGCGTCATTCGTGACGATCCCGAAGCCACCGTTCTTCGCTTGGAACTGCAGCCTAGCGAAGTTGAGTGGGTCGTCTTTAATCCCTCCGAGGCAACGCTTCAAGTTGATCAGAAGACCACGAAGAGACCCTATCAATACCAACGCTGATCTTGATAGACTAGAGACCATGAAAGAACGTCCAGCCCACACCATTCTTCTCCTCGCCGTGTTCGCGCAGGTGATCTCGGCGTCTGCGGCTCTGGCCAGAGAGCTCTACGTGGCTCCAAATGGTTCTGACGACCATCCCGGCACCCAGACTCAGCCATTGGCCACGTTAGAAGCGGCACGGGATACGGTTCACGGTTGGAAGAGGGACGGCCAATGGCCTGACGGTGGCGTCACCGTTTGGTTGGCTGCTGGGGACTACGAGCGATCCGAAACCTTTGCCCTCACCGCGGACGACTCTGGCACGGCGGAAGGGCCAGTTGTCTGGCGTGCCAAAGCTAACGAGACGGTGCGCCTGCTTGGCGGGCGCCATTTGACCGGCTTCAAACCAGTCACCGAACCAGCTGTCTTGGAGCGTCTGGATCAGAACGCGCGCGGCCGGGTGCAGCAATGCGATCTGCGAGCGTTAGGCCTAACGGATTTAGGAGGGATGAGATCGCGTGGCTTTGGGCGTGAAACGACGCCTGCTCATTGTGAACTCTTCTTCGATTCGAAACCGATGACGCTCGCCCGCTGGCCTAACGAAGGTGCGTGGGAGAAGATTGTGGGATTCCCAAAGGCGTCAGCAAAGAGCGATGGTCATCGCGGTCAGTTAGGCAAATTGTCAGAGGGCTTCACCTATGAGGGCGATCGGCCGCGCCGGTGGCAGAATACGGACGACCTTTGGGTGCACGGCTACTGGGCCTGGGACTGGGCCAATTCCTACGAGCGCCTTGACACGATCGATCACGCGCAACGCCTGGTGAAGACAGCGCCGCCACACGGCTTGTATGGCTTTCGCACCGGCCAGCGGATCTACTTCCTGAATGTGCTGGAGGAACTCGATCAGCCTGGCGAGTATTACTTGGATCGCAAAAATGCTAGACTCTACTTCTGGCCACCCAAGGCGATTGCCTCTGCTGAAACGATTCTCTCGTTAGTCGATCAGCCATTGCTCCGACTCGAAGACGTCTCTCACGTTTCGTTCCGCGACCTGGTATTTGAAGCCACTCGAAGTAGCGCCGTGGAAATACGCGGCGGCAGAGGCAATCGCATCGCAAACTGCGTGTTGCGAAACCTTGGCAACTACGGCGTGAAGATCGATGGGGGCACCGACCACGGCGTCGTGGGATGTGATCTGTTTGACACGGGTGATGGCGGGGTGGCCATGAGTGGCGGTGACCGCCGCACGCTCACACCGGGCGGACACTTCGTGGAGAATTGCCACTTCCAGCGCCAGGGGCGTTGGTCCAAATGTTATGTTCCGGCCATCGACACCAAGGGCGTCGGCCAGAGAGTCTCACACAATCTCATCCATGATCATCCTCACTGTGCGATCTTGTTCGCTGGCAACGATCATCTGATCGAGTATAACGAAATCCACCACGTTGCCATGGAGACGGGTGATGTGGGCGCGATCTATAGCGGACGCGACTACACCTTTCGCGGCATCCGGATCCGGCACAACTTCATTCACCACACGGGAAGCGCTGGGAACGGTGGTTCCATGGGCGTCTACCTCGACGACTGCTTGAGTGGCGTCGAGGTCTTCGGGAATATCTTTTATAAAGTGCAATGGGCGGTGTTCATTGGTGGCGGGCGCGATCATCTTGTGGAGAACAACATGTTCGTCGACTGCGAACCGACTCTGCGTCTCGACGGCCGAGGTCTCGACCCCTCATCGCCGTGGCGTAATAATGTGGACCAAGGCATGCGTCAAAGCCTAGCAGACATGCCCACGGGGCTCTATCGCAAACGCTATCCGGCTTTGAAACGGCTGGATGCGTACTACGGCGCCCCGGACAAACCGGCGATCACGGGCGACGATTTCAAGGGCGTGCCGCCCGAGCACAACGTCGTCGCACGCAATGTGTGCGTTGGCGGCAAGTGGCTTCACGTCTCGTGGTTCGCCGAGCCCAATCTACTGGAACTGAAAGACAACGTCGTCGGGAGCGATCCCGGATTCGTCACCGACGCTAGAAACTCGGCATCCGACTTTCGTTTGAAGGACGGCTCAGCCGTATTCAAAACCGGCTTTCAGCTCATTCCCGTCGAGAAGATCGGGTTACGCCGGAAATGACCTTCACTCGCCTAGCCGAATGGAATAACCTCAAGTCAGAAACAACCAACCGAGAACCCCATGAATCGACACTCTAGCATCCACATCACATTAACGGCACTTTGTTTGGCGGCTGTCTCCATGGTCTACGGACAGGACGACGCAACGCAGTCACTTCGAGTGGCCACCGCGCAGATTCCCGTGACGGAATCGATCTCGGAGAACAGTGCGACGATTCACCGGGCGCTGGATGTCGCCATCAAGGAAGACGCTGACATCTTACTGACACCGGAGGGCTCGCTGAGTGGCTACACGTCCAAGTTCGATCAAGAGGAAGTGGACAAAGCGCTCAAGACCATCGTGGCGAACGCTAGCAAGGCAGGCATCGCTCTTGCTCTGGGCACCTGTTACACGGAGCCCGACGATAAGAAGTGTTACAACCAGCTTCGCTTCTACGATAGTGCCGGAAAGTTCCTGGGGTTTCACAGCAAGACGCTGCTTTGCGGAAGTTTCTCTGACCCTCCACAAGGCGAAATCAACGAATACGCGACGCGAGCGCTCCAAACGTTTGAAATCAAGGGCATTCGTGTGGGTGGCCTCATCTGCAATGACATGTGGGCCAATCCTCAATGCACGCCCATGGACGATCCGCATTTGAGTCAGAAGCTGTCGAAGGCCGGTGCCCGGATCATCTTTCTGGCCATCAATGGCGGGCGCGACGGCGGTCAGTGGTCGGAAGAAGTCTTCTGGCCCTACCACGAAGCCAACATGCGGATGCGAGCCGCAGCAGGTCGCGTTTGGGTCGTTAGTGCCGACAACTCGTTTCCACACTCTATTCCCTGTTCAGCGCCGTCAGGCGTGCTAAAGCCCAATGGTCAATGGGCAAAGCAGTCACCTCGCCAAGGTGAACATGTAACGGTTCACACCATCGAAGTCGCGCGAAAGCGTTAGGCAGTCACTTTCTTTAGTCAATCATGGCGAATGCGGTAGGGTCCTCACTCCCTGGCGATATAGAAGCATTAGGAATTCTCTTATGATGAAGCACTCAGTCGATTTCTTTGCGGTGTATGCGGCCATAGTCTTGCTCTCCTGGAGCAGCCTTGCCCAGGCCGACGAACCTGAGTCGGCCAAGCCATCGTCGCAGGTGGTGAAGATCTCAGCCGTGCAGATCAGCGGCTATGACAAGGGCGACCTGCCGCGTGATGGCGTGGACGTCGTCGCCACGCTTCTGCCTTACATTGATCGAGCCAAGAAGGACGGGGCGGAACTGGTGGTGTTTCCAGAATACCTGTTAGGACACATTTCCGTGCCGGGTGCAGAAACGAAGCGCCTTTCGGCATCTGCTGCGGCCAACGGCGTTTATGTGATTGTGGGGTGTTGGGAAGTCATCGATGAAGAGAATTACGCGAACACGGCCTTGATCTTTGATCGACAAGGAAAGATTGCGGGCAAGTATCGCAAGACGCATGCGGCGGTCGATCACTTTGAGGGCGAACCGGCTTGGTCGCGACCGCCTTCGGGCAAAGACCGTGACTGGTTTCTGCGCAACGATCCCGAATGGACGATGCGGCGCGGGGTAGATCTGCCCGTGTTCGAGTTCGACTTTGGACGCGTCGGAATCCTAACATGCTACGACGGCTGGTTTCCCGAAAGCTTCCGCACGGTATCGCTCAAGGGTGCTGAATTGATTGTGTGGATCAATAGCCGTCGCGGCTCGGTGGAGGAGTTCATCGTCAAATCCACGATGTTTCAGAGCCATGTGGCCATGGTCACCACCAACCAGGCCTACGGCGGTGGCACCATGATCGGCAATGTGCCCGCACAAATCCTGGCGCGTTGTCCAGCGGGTGAAGAAGCCTACATCACGGCCGACGTGGATCTTGCCAAAGTCCGCCAGGCCAGAAAGTTCAGCCGCAATTTCCAACAACGGCGCCCGGATCTCTATGGAGCGCTCGCCAATACGGCCAGAACCCCAGACCATACCAGCAAAGCACCTCGGCCTGCGGACAAACTTCGGGTGGCCAGCTGTCAGTTTCCTGTCAGCGCTGACATTGCTAGCAATGCCCGCTGGATCCGCAAGTATCTGGAACGGGCTAAACGCGCTGGAGCACACCTGTTGCATACGTCAGAGAGCAGTCTATCAGGATACGCCGGCAGTGATTTCGACAATTTCGACGCCTTCAACTGGGACCTGTTGAGAAGAGAAACGCAAGCCCTTTGCGAACTAGCAAAGCGCCTAGAGCTTTGGTTAGTCCTCGGCTCTGCGCATTACCTCGACGAGGAAACGAAGCCCACCAACTGCTTGTATCTGATCGATCCAGCAGGACAGATCGTGGATCGGTATGATAAATCAATGTGTACCCTCGGCGATCAGCGGCACTATACCGCCGGTAACCGTTTGGTGACGCGCGACATTCAGGGAGTCAAAGTCGGTTTGGCCATCTGTTATGATGCCTGCTGGCCACAGGTCTATGCCGCCTATCAAGAGCTGGGCACCACCGTGATGCTGCATTCTTTCTACAATGCACGTGGGAGAGGCGCGAATTGCCTCGACGTGTTGACCGAACGGCAAGTGCCCACGCGTTGCGCTGACAACCGCATGTGGGCCGTCGCCAACAATTCGTCGGCTCCCTACTCCCATTGGGCAACCTTTGTTGCGCGTCCTGACGCCACGATTGCGCAGCAGTTGCACAAGGACCAACCAGGCTTGCTCGTGCACGACTTCCCTGATGGATTGTCGGAGAATGGCTGGTATCACAACGAGCAACCGATGCGAGCCCGCGGCGACGAACGCTTCACCTTCGGAACTGCAAGCAAGAATCCTCGCCAGACGGATGGGACTTCGCAGCCGTGAAGATTCTGCTGCTCAGGAGAATCTGGACCATGACCATCAATGCCCGGCACCTGCGCGACGGTGCGCACCTTGTCGTCAATGGCAGAAGAGTGTCAGGAACGATTGAAGCTGACGAAGACGAACAGGTCGCGGTGACTCTAGACACCTTGCCATCTTCCGGCATGCACTTCCTGCAGGTGCAGAATCCAGATGGCTTATTCAGCAATGACTTCATCTTTCACGTCGCTGAAGATGAAGCGAAAGCTCAAGAGTTGCGCTACCAGAACCACCCGGATCTCCTTCGCGACGCCCTCGCTGAGGCGATTGAGGAGGGCAATCTGGAAGAAACCAAGCGATTCCTCGATGTTGGAGCGCCGCTCAATGCCCGTCGCAGCAGCAGCGGAATGACGCCACTGAGCACCGCGGTGTTCCACGGCCGCACCGAGATCGTGAAACATCTTGTTGAAGACCGGAAGGCCCGCATTTCCCACGACACCATCTCATGTCCAAGACTCAAACTACTCTCTTAGCTATTCTGATAGTCTCTCTCGCAGCCAACACATGGTAATACACGCGGCAGTCAGTGGCGACGCAGCCCAGCTCAAACGCGCACGAGGCGAAACCGTTAGCCCCTGGAAACGCCCTGCAACGCACCCCAGCCAAGGCAGAAGGCAGCGCATTGCGATGGATGTGGAAACGGAGGCTCGCTCTGAGTTCTTAGGCAGCATCGCGGAAGATTGAGCAAGACAGGCGCCCGAGGACGCGATCGAATGGGTCGGCACTCTCGAAGGACATGAACGTCAGACGGCCATGTCGGAGGCCATGGGCTTGAATTGGCCCTTATCGACGGAAACTGGTGTTTGTGACAAATCGGAATACTTCCGTCTCTGGCGCGATTGTTTCTCCGCCTTGCCGCGGCGGCCGGACGGGGAATTTTTAGTTTAATTAAGCCATTTTCTCTTTTCTCGAATAATTCTCCTACTCACCGGTTTAGTGGATGGAAACTCCACTCGATGACGGAAGAAAAAGCCATTCGCCTCTGCTTGAAACACCACGATCCCTCGGGTTTCGATTTCCTGGTTCGTCAGTTTCGCCGCGAGGCTTTCTACCACGCTCAGGCCTGGCTGCCCAACGAGTCCGATGCCGCGGACGCTGTTCAGGAATCGTTTGCCGCCGCCTTCGCCGCGATGCCGCGGCTCACGCAACTGGACCGTTTCTATCCCTGGTTCTACCGTATCCTGCGCAACCGCTGCCTCAATTTCCTCGCCCGCGAACGAGTGCGTAATCGCTATCGGGAGGAACAACTCCAGGCAGCACGCGAAGGCGAACCGGTTGAGGAGTCCAGTCCGCGGACGTCTCTCGAAGGCAGTGAAGAACGGGAGCGTGTCTGGAGCCAGCTTTCCCAGCTCAAAACCAAACACCGCGAAATCCTCACATTGAAATATATTCACGAATTCAGTTATGCCGAGATCGCCGACACCCTGGACATTCCGCGTGGGACGGTCATGAGCCGTCTCTACGAGGCCCGTGCCCAGTTCCGCGCCCAGTTTCTACTCGATCCCGACGCTCTAACTGCCATCTCAACCCGTCCAAGCCATGCAACCTGACCTCGAAAAACTGCGTCCCCTGCTCATGGGCCTGATCGACGGCGAACTCACGCCCGAGGAAGCCGCCGAAGTCCAACGCGCTCTCATTCGCTCCCAAGCCCTGCGCGACGAATACGAACAGCTTAGGGAAACTTCCAACCACCTCGAAGCCATTTCAATGCTGGAACCCGGCGACCATGTCGCGCACCGGCTCTGGAAGAACCCCTGCCACCGAATGGCTCGCGACGGCGGAGTCTGGCTTATCCTCTTGGGATACGGATTGCTCGTCGGCTATGGCCTCTTCGAGTTTCTTACCTCCAATGAACCAGCCCTTCCGCGATTCGCCGTCGCCGCGATTCTGCTAGGCAGCCTCATGCTCCTGATCACCTTGATCTGCGATCGCATCCGCCAGCGCGCGATCGACCCCTACAAGGATGTTCAGCGATAGAAGACCCACCTCAACTCAGCCAATCCCAACCAAGTTCAATGCATCCAATCGAAAACAATCCAAACCCATCCCTGCACACCATGCTCATCACCACTTCTCCAACTGTCCCCGGCCGAAAGATCCTTCGCTGTCACGGCCTCGTCCGTGGCAACACCATCCGAGCCCGTCACGTGGGCAAGGACATCCTTGCCTTCTTCAAGAATCTCGTCGGCGGAGAGATCGAAGAGTACACCAAACTGATGGCCGAATCCAGGGAACAGGCCATCGACCGGATGGGTGACGAGGCCAAACGCCTGGGCGCAAACGCGGTCGTCGCCACCTACTTCACTACCTCGATGGTTAGCAAGGCCGCGTCCGAGATCCTGGCCGTGGGTACTGCGGTCACTCTGGCGGAAGAGGACGAATAACCCCTGGTTTTCCGCCTCTCTAAACGAATCGACTATTACGATTACTCTCCCATCTCATGCCCAAGACTCAAATTACTCTCTTAGCTATTCTGATAGTTTCTCTCGCAGCCAACGCGTGGCAATGGACGCGGCAGTCAGTGGCGACGCAGCCCAACCCAAGCTCAAACGATGCGCAACCGTTAGCCCCTGAAAACGCCCTGCAACGCACCCCAGCCAAGGCAGACGCTAGCGCAGAATCGGCTACGCGAAAGGAGGCCACCGCTCACATGAACCTCGCCAGCATCATGGCCATGCAGGATCCCATGGAGCGCATGCAAGCCTTGGTCGAGCACATCAAGAGCCTGCCCGTCGATCAGATAGGTGAAATGCTAGACGAACTGGATGACAGCAAAGATCCCAAGACGCGCTTTCTCACCCATCTTCTTCTCACTCGCTGGGGCCAAGAGGATCCTGATGCCGCCTTCGCCAGCCTGGGAAACATCTCCGCAAAGCGCAATGGTAGCCAGGCTAGAGCGATCCTTGAAGGCCTAACGGCAATCGACCCCAGCCGCGCGGTCGCGTGGCTCACGTCCCCCGAAAACGATGCCCGGCACCAACCTTGGATGGGCCTCGGCCTGGCTCGCTCTCTCGCGAGTGAGTGGAGCCGTCAGAATCCCGAAGCCGCCATCGCCTGGGCCGCATCCCTCGAGCCGGGCGATCTCCAGACCGGCGCCTATCTTGGCATTGTGGAGAATCTTATGAAGAGCGATCCCGAACGCGCTGCCGCCATTGCGATGGATGTGGAAACGGGGGCTCGCTCTGAGTTCTTAGGCAGCATCGCGGAAGATTGGGCAAGACAGGCGCCCGAGGACGCGATCGAATGGGTCGGCACTCTCGAAGGACATGAACGTCAGACGGCCATGTCGGAGGCCATGGCTGGCTGGGCTCAGGAGGCCCCGGAAAGCGCCGCTGCCTATTTGGACGGCCTTCCGGCCGATGAGCGCAATGAGCACGTTGGAGCACTCGCCCGGAGCTGGGCCGAACAAGAGCCTGGAGCCGCCGCGAACTGGCTGGGCTCGCAGCCCGAAGGCGATAGCAAGGTGGAAGCGATGGGCCACGTCATGTGGAATTGGACGAGTCAGGATCCCGAAGCCGCCTCCGCTTGGCTAGCAGAACAACCACCAGGAGACAGTTTCGACCGAGGTGCCGCGGGGCTCGCCAAAGCCGCTACCTCTGCGTTCGAAGATCCCGAAGCCGGCGTTGCCTGGTCATCTTCCATTCAGAATGAGGAACTCCGTACAGAGATGACCCGTCACACCTTACAGCGATGGATGCGACAAGATCCCTCCGCCGCACAAGCTTGGGCCGAAGCCAATCCCGTTGAAGGCGCCACTCCTTCACGAGAAGGAGGCAAATGACGCTAACTAATGGATGAGCGACTAACATAACCAACTCCGGCAAAGAAAGCAAACCAGAATCATGAACGAAACCACTGGGTCTGAAACGCAATCGACAATCTCCGCCTTGTCGCGGCGGCACGAGATCGACGCGCTCCGATCGATCGCGCTGCTGCTGCTCATCTTCTATCACGTCTTCGTGGCGTTCCAACCGTCCGCCGCCTTCGTCATGTTCATCGGCTCACCCAATTCTCTTCAAGGCGCGTGGTTCATCGGGGAGGCCCTCAACCCTTGGCGGATTCCCGTCCTGTTTCTCGTTGCTGGGATTACCGCTGGCTATCTGCTGCAGAATCGCAAGGTGGGAAGCCTTCTGAAGTCCCGGTTGCTGCGACTTGTGCCGCCTCTGCTCTTTGCCGTCTTTTTTATCGCGCCCATCTCGCCCGCGCTCTACCAGAGCTTCAACGGAGACAAACCCGGCTACATGCCGAATCCCGGCCATCTGTGGTTCGTCTGGAACCTCGCGGTCTATTTCGTGTTCGGGGCTCCCGTTCTGCTTTACCTGAAGAACCGCCGGAACAACCTGGTCGTTCGGGTTTTGAGATCGCTTTCTCCGTATGGCTGGCTGCTGGCGTTGCCTGCGTTCCTCACGCTGACCACGTACGTTTTTGAGCCTCACGTGGGCGCCAAGATGTTTGGCGCCCACGTCTCCCGTTTCTGGAATGGCTTTGCCTGTTTCCTTGCGGGAGCGGCGCTCGTTTCCCTGGGCGATCGTTTCTGGCGGGGAATCCCGCGCGTCTGCCATGCAGCCTTGCCGGCGGCCCTGATCTTGTACTTGCTGCGGATGAAGGGCGTCGACTTTGAGGGACGACTGCCCACCGTGACCCTGCAGACCATGGAATCCGCTTACGGCTTGTTTGGCT
>Ga0213868_10004733_pt1 | contig 12406 bp, 9 predicted proteins | sample PICome_9_FD_160087 | JGI IMG/M metagenome (GOLD analysis project Ga0213868, IMG submission 160087) | Coastal seawater microbial communities near Pivers Island, North Carolina, United States - PICO127 | ecosystem: Environmental > Aquatic > Marine > Coastal | place: USA: North Carolina | collected...
CATTGCATCTCAATTCTCCAGTTAGTCACTGGTGTAATCAAATCCAAAGGCATCCTTTGGTGTCACCGATAGAGCAAAGGCAGCAAGAAGATTAATCGTGTGTTCGATGTCTTTTAAATTGGCCACCTCAACCACCGAGTGCATGTAGCGAAGAGGAAGCGACACCAGTGCACTGGGGACACCGCTGCGCTGGTGATAGATTTGGTCTGTGTCCGTTCCGCTAAATCGCGAGGATGACTCGTGTTGAATAGGAATCTCCGCTTTCTCAGCAACTTCGATCAATCGCTGGACAATATGTGGATGATTGCAGGTGCCATGAGTGAGCGTGGGTCCAGCGCCTAACTTGACCTCGCCATGCTTAGCATGTTCGATGTTAGGCGTATCTGTCGCATGAGTGACATCCAAACAAACCGCGACATCTGGTTGCAGTCGGTAGGTAGCCATCTTGGCTCCGAGACCACCAATCTCTTCCTGGACCGCATTCATCGCAAGAATGTGGGAGCCCGGCTTCTTCTTCGATGCTCTAAGCTTTGCCAGCACTTGAGCAACGATGAATCCACCGATGCGATTATCCAATGCTCGTCCCACGATCCCTTCCGTGCCAAACGGTTCTGCGCAATCTACATACACCGCGGGATGACCGACACGCAGACCAAGTGCGGCCACGTCCTCAGGTGACGAGGCCCCCACATCCACATAAAGATCATGTACCTCAGGAGCCTTCTCGCCCTTGGAACGATCACGAATATGGATCGCCGTGTTTCCAATGACGCCCAACACAGGCCCTTCATCTCCAAGTATCGTCAATCGGCGCCCACGCGCAGTCGCACTATCAGAGCCTCCAATGCGATCCAATCGAAGAAAGCCTTCTTTCGTGATGTGCTTGATCATGTAGCCAATCTCATCGGCATGAGCTTCTAGCATGACCGTCAACGCACTGCCTGACTTGGGCTTCTTCGCCTTCAGGGTCGCCCACGTCGTCCCATAGGCATCGTTTTCGATCGAATCTGAATGCTGGCTAGCGTAAGCCGCCCATTTGCGCTGACCGGGTCCTTCAAAACCGGTCGGGCTTGGGGTGCTCAGCAGATCATAGAGGAAGGTGGTCGCGGCATCGTCAAACATGGCCTATCTATCAAGGCGGATTCCCAGTTTGGCAATGTTGCGATGATCGGGAGATTGGGTAGCCTAGAACCCATTGGAAACTTCTCGTGTCATCTTTGAGGATTTTGAGCGCGACACCGTATCGCAGCCAGAGCTGGACCGGCTGCTGGCCAACGGTTGGCGGCACGCGGGCACGCATTTCTATCGCTACAACATGGCGTTTCACAAAGGGATGCTGACGCAAGTACAGCCACTGCGAATTCCACTCGAAAAATTCAATCCGACCAAGAGCCAACGCCGAACCCGACGGAGCAACGAAGCAGCCGGATTTCGAGTCGTCATCCGGCCGACGGAGATCACTCGTGAGAAAGAGAAACTCTTCGAAGAGCACAAAGCGAAATTCATCGACAATGTGCCGGACTCCATTTTCGACTTTCTCTCACAGGATCCAGACACGAGCCCCTGTCCAGGCGGGGAGGTCTCGGTCTACGATGAGGATCGCCTTATCGCAGCGAGCTTCTTCGATCTCGGCGAGGAATCACTCTCTACCATCTATGGGATGTATGACTTAGACTATCAAAAGCATGGCCTTGGAATCTTCACCATGCTCTTGGAAATGAATTATGCGCAACAGTTAGGAAAGCCACTCTACTATCATGGCTATTGCTACGAATGCCCGTCCTTCTATGACTACAAGAAAACGTTCCAAGGCGTAGAAGCCTTTGACTGGAACGGCGAGTGGATCCCAACCACGCGAAAGATGTGAGCTTTGTCAGGGCGACTATGCCAAGGATCCCAACTTCGCACCAACGGCCTTGCCCACCTGGACCAGTAATTTCGCTTGGTCTGACAGTCCATCAGCAACCTCTTCAAGAGCTTTTCTCCCAGAATGTCCGGGCTTGATCAGTTGATCAAAGGGTTCGTTCAATGGCTTGAGCTTATCTATCATTTGCTCGAACCCACTCTCGATCTCCTTCGCAATAGAGGCATCCGCTTTGGCAATTAGACCTAACAAAGGCACCTCATCATCAGCGACCACACGTCCCGGCGCTTTACCCGTCAGCGTCTTCTGCAGACCAATGATAGCGTGGCGGACCGCGTCAAGACTTGTATCACTGAATTGGCAGATCTCATCTTTCTGATCGCCCGATGCCAACGGTCGGAGGAGAGCACCTGAAAGGCCGTTATTACAGACCGTCACTAGCCCTGTAAAGATTGTCGTGAGCGCACTCTTGGGATCCTTCTCCATGAACTGAGCTCTGTAATTCCCCTGCTCCGAGGGATGCCACGCTTCGTTCATGACAGCAAGATCAATAGGTAGCAACTGCGTCAGGAGTGACAAGAGTTCGCGACGACGCTTTACACCCACCACAGCGGTGTAGTCAGTGAAGACTCGCGGGCCTGGAGCATCGTCATACTGATCGAATCCATAGATCAGAAACTCGATAGCATGGAATCCCATGAGCACCTTGTTCTCACGCGGCTGATGCGCTAGACGAATCGCTTGGGCATCAATGGTCGGTATACCCTTGGTGTCGTGAACCACACCAGTCTTCAAGTTACCAGGCACGGTGTCTAAGGCTGTAGGATCAACCGGCCAAGAGGCAATGTTAGAATGCACTCCATCCGCTGGGGTCCCCTGACCCCGCAGACCTTCCGTTTCCATATAGGCGTTGTGAGCCACAATCCAGGCGTCCTGAAGGGCGACATGGGTTGCAGACGTAGGAGTCGTTAAGAAGACATTTGCCTTGGCCCGAAGAGAATCTGCTGTCTGCCAAGCCGATTTATACGCCGCCGAACAAATTTCAGCGTGCTGTTTGATCACGGCCGTGATTTCTTCCGCGTACGTTTCCTGGTCAATCTCTGGAACCTTGCTTCCACCACACCCCGCGAACGTGGCAACGGTACTGAAGGATGAAAGCTGTAGCCAGGCGCGGCGGTTCATGAGAGAGCGGGGCTGAGAGTCGTCTTGTCTTCCGCTCCAGCCGTGGCGGCGGAATCCCCAAGATGCGATAGAATCTTCTTCACTGCAGCTTCGGGAGTCAGCCCATGCTTTGCACGGAGTGCTGGGATGGAACCATGTTCTACAAACTCGTCTGGCCATCCCACGCGTGCAACTGGTATCTTCAAACCCGCATCATGAAGGTGCTCGATCACACCACAGCCAAAGCCGTTGTGCAGCACGTGATCTTCAAAGGTGCACACGACCTTCGACTGTCGCGCAAACCGCTCAATCGTCTCTTTGTCGAGAGGCTTGATCCAACGGGGGTTGATCAAGGTCACGGAGTATCCTTTCGCCTCAAGGAGCGCCTTCGTCTTCTCAGCGACTTCGAACATCGCCCCCAAACCTACGAGAGCAATGTCAGAGCCTTCGGCAACCACTTCCGCTTTGCCAATTTCGAGAAGCGTCGGCTCTGCCTTCGGCTTGGCTCCGACACCAGCTCCCCGAGGATAGCGAATAGCAGAGGGACCATCATTGTAGTGGGCCATCGTCCAGAGCATGTCGACGAATTCATCCTCATCCTTCGGCTGCATGTGAATGATGTTCGGAATATGTCGTAGATAGCCGATATCAAACAAGCCGTGATGGGTTGGGCCATCGTCACCGGACAAGCCACCACGATCCATACAAAGACGCACGGGAAGTTTCTGAATCGCCATGTCATGAATAATCATGTCATAGGCCCGTTGCATGAACGTTGAGTAGATCGTTAGGAAAGGCTTGAGTCCTTCGACTGCCTGACCGCACGCAAAGAGAGCGGCGTGTTCTTCGGCAATACCCACATCGAAATACCGATCGGGCACCTCCTTCTGGAAATGGGCCAGTCCCGTGCCACCAGGCATGGCTGCTGTAATCGCGGTAATCTTGGGATCCGCTTTAGCAAACTTAACCAATGATTGCGCATAATGCTGTGAGTAAGTTGGCAATGCAGCCGCAGGCGTTTCCCCTGTTTCGACGGCATAAGCACCGAGGCCGTGAAACTTACCAGGGTTTTTCAGAGCGGGCTCATAGCCGCGCCCCTTCTCCGTGATGATGTGGAGAACCACAGGCTCAGTCTGACGCTTGAGAAACTCTAACGTATGAACTAACGTCGGAATATCATGTCCATCGATAGGGCCATAGTAACGCACACCAAACTCTTCAAAGATCACATTGTGGAGCAGAAGGTTCTTCGCACCTTCCTCCACCTTGCGTGCCAACTGGCGAATGCCTTTACCAGCGACCCTCTCTAAGAACGTTGCCGCCTTGTCGTGCAAGTGCGCATAAGTGTCCGTTGTGGCAAGTCTATTGAAGTATTTGGCGATGGCACCCACGTTCTTATCGATCGACCACTCGTTGTCGTTCAATACGAGGATGAACTTCTTGGTATTCGCCGAAATATTATTCAGCGCCTCGAACGTAGGACCACACGTGAAGGCAGCATCACCTGCGACAGCAACGACGTGCTGATCATCTTCGCCATTGAGGTCGCGTCCAACCGCCATGCCCAATGCCGCGCTGACTGCCGTTCCGGCATGGCCCGCGCCATAACAATCATGCGAACTCTCCGACCTTAGAAGGAAGCCATTGAGCCCCTGATACTGACGTATGGTGTGAATCTGATTCCACCGCCCCGTGAGCATCTTGTGCACGTAACCTTGGTGGCTCACATCAAAAATGAAGCGATCCTTGGCCCCCGTATCGAAGATACGATGCATGGCGATGGTCAACTCCACCACGCCCAGGTTCGGACCGAGATGTCCTCCCGTGCGAGAGAGCGAGTTGATCAAAACCTCACGAATCGCCTCAGCCAACTCAGGGAGACGCTCCTCGGGGAGAGCTTTGACATCTTCAGGACCCTGGATTTCAGGATCGAAGGGTTTCACGGCGTAGTCATTAGAAGAGCTCATCTTTCACGTCCTCGGATGGGGATTCAGGCACATCAGTTGGGGAGACAGAATCTTGGTTGGCAGACTGCCCAATCGTAGCAACACGCTGCTTGGCTTCATCAAGTTTGACCTGGCAAGCTTCGAGTAGCTTCATTCCACGGTCGTATTGGTTGACCAAATCTGCCAACGGCACCGCCTCCCCTTCCAAGTCCTCGACAATCATATCGAGTTGGGAGAGGGCATCCTCAAAGTTTGCGGGAATAGGATCAGACTTGGATTTCGCCATAAGCGCTGGTTCCCCATCATTGAGGACGAGGAAGGAACTGCAACCAGGAAATGTTCGCGCGACGATTCCCAGCCCGCGCCAGAGCGATCACTAACGGCCATCCAGCCAGCGCTGGCGGTCTGAATAAAAGTAAAGCTGGCTATTCAGCGGCATCATGTCCTGAAACGGAAAGTCTTCTGGTAAGAGGCGCCTCTCCATGTCGAGCGCCTCACCATTCATGATGACTTCGCGCCAAGCAGCATAGGGGCCTCGTGAGACCTCGGTGACCATGCTGCCATCGACTGAGATCGGAGAAATGAAGATCCCGGCGAACTTGCGGCCAACGCTTTCAACATAGTCATCCAGCCGACGGTACTGATCTTGATCCTTGGGCAACCATACGGCTGCGCGATCAGCGTACCACGCCACAGCCCACGGCATGTCACTCAAGATGACCTCCTGCTCGGAAGTCCAACGATTAAGGTAGGCAATACTCGGCGGGTAATAAGGGGGCCAAACAGCACGCTGCATCTTATCGGCACTGATGCTGTCCTTGAGGTTTTTCGGCATAGGCAAGATCAGCGGAATGGCACTAATAACCGCGACGATGACCAAGTGTCCCTGGGTGACAAGAGGATGATTGGTCTCTAAGCCAATGCGATTCCACACGACTGTCAAAAAGGCGAGGCCATAGGCCGCCATGATTGGCGCGAAGAGAATGTGAATCTGGTTTGGATCTAGAATACCCTCTGGGATTCCATAAATCGTCATGCCCATCACGCCGAAGAGCCACATAGACAAGATACACCAGCGGAAGTGCGCAATTTCAGGACGTTTGAAGGGGTGGAGCAAGCTCAGGAAGAAGAGCGGCGCGACCACGATCGAACCAAGCAGTTTATAGATGTCCTCCAGCTGATTCAAAGAATTCACCACCAATTTGGAAAATAGCCCCTTCGTGCTAAACGCCTGCTGCTCCGGGTCGTAGTTGCGGAAGATTGCGGCGGCATCGCCCTCGGCGAGACCGGTCTGGAGCGAGTAGAGTCCAGAACCGAGCACATCCCCACTGACTTGAAGATTTCGATAGCCCCAAGCCGCCACGATAATCGTGAAAACAGTCATGAGTAGGATCGACATCACACCTTTCGGGCGGAAATAGAAGGCCGAGAAGAAGAGAAGCCCGAAGAACAGCCACATCGTCAGCCAATGAGTGAGCGCAAGGAGCCCAAAGAAGCCCGCTGCCAATGCCACCCAAACAAACGGCGGCGTTTCCTCTTGCTGAGTCTCAATGGCTTTGAAGACGAAATAGAGCCCAAACGAGAACAGGAACAGCATGAGCATTTGCGGAAGTCCCGATTGAGCGAACTCCCACATGGTGGCTGAGAGCAACACCACCAGGCAGCTAATCCCCGCAATCTTCGTGTCAAAGATCCTCGCGATCAGCAGGTAGGAGATGAAGATCGCCAGGAGAAAGAGAATGACCGAGACTCCCGCAATGACTCGATCGAGGAAATACACACTGGAGCCCGAATCCGGCATGTAGGCCCATTGCCCCTCAAAAAGGCCGAGCGCAACCGAGTTGAGCAGCGGGTTCAAAGGTGCATGAAACACGTCTGTAAAGGCGGTCGGAGAAGCCAAACCTTCCAATTCCTCACTCTCGCGGTGCTGGTTGACCTGATAGATCGAGAGCGGGCGTAAGAACTTGGTGTTAAACGTCTTCTGTCGAGATATCTCACGTGCGATCTGGGCTTGATCGATGCCTCGGGAAGAAGTCAGCCCATTAAAGGCAAAGAACAGGTGGTACACGCCGAGCCCGAGAAGGAGAAGGAGAAACAAGACGCGACGGATGATCATGCCCGAGTCGAGCTCGCCGTCTTGAGAGAAGAATTCTGCCATGGATGAGTAGGTGAGGAAGGGAAATTGGCTGGTCAGTCAGAAGAACTTCGACCATCGATTCACGCATTCGCTCAATCCGCAGAGTCATCTTTCAGCTTCCGCTGCAAAGTCCGTCGGCTGATGCCCAGGAGCTTGGCCGCTTCCGTCCGATTATTACCCGTCTTTTCAAGCGCGCGCTCAATGAGTCGCAATTCCATGGTATGCAAGTTGAATTCATCCCCTGGCGCAAGCGCAATCTGCCCACCACCGCCAACCGCTGAGGACTCCACTTTCGAGGCCATTCTCACCTCCATCGGGAGATGCCGCAGCGTGACCTTGTTGCCATTGCACATCACCACCCCATGCTCGATCGCGGAGCGCAATTCCCGCACATTTCCCGGCCAATCATAGGCCATCAGCGCCTGAAGGGCCTCACTGCTGAGATCACGCTCTGGCTTGCCGTTCTCTTTGGCGACATCCGCGAGGAACTTCTGGCTCAACGGGATGATGTCATCCCGACGCTCCTTCAACGCAGGCATCGTCAGCTTGATCGTCTTCAGCCTGTAGTAGAGGTCCTCCCGGAAATCCCCTTTCGCCACCTGCTCTTCCAGGCGCTTGTTCGTCGCCGCGACCACACGGACATCGACCTTGATGTCCTGATTGCCGCCCACGCGCTGAATCGTTCGTTCACCGAGCACGCGCAACAGCTTCACTTGCGTTGAGGGATCAATCTCCCCAATCTCGTCGAGAAACAGCGTGCCACCGTCTGCCGCCTCAAATCGCCCAATCCGTTTCTCATGCGCATTGGTGAAGGCCCCCTTCTCATGACCGAACAGCTCGCTCTCCAACAACTGCGGCGACAACCCCGCGCAATGGACGATCGTTAGCTTCGCCTTGGGTCGTCCACTCAGATTATGGATCGCATGGGCAATGAGCTCTTTCCCCGTCCCATGCTCCCCCTCGATCAACACCGTCGCCCGTGATGGCGCTACCTGCCGGACCGTGTCAAAGATCGCCTCCATCGGCGCGGATCGCCCGACAATGTTATCAAGCTGGAAATGCTTCTCCACCTGCTGCTTCAGCGAGGTGTTCTCACGCTCCATGTCGCGACCACGCAGCGCCCGTTTGATCACGATCTCCAGCTCATCGATGTTCAGCGGCTTCGTCACAAAGTGATAGGCCCCTCGCTTCATCGCCTCCACCGCCACATTCACAGAGCCATACGCCGTCATCATGATCGAAATCGGCGGCTGCGGTCGCGCCGCCGCATGCTCAATCAAATCCATCCCATTCTCCGAGCCCAACCGCAGATCCGTCACCATCAAATCGATCTGCTCCGACTTCAGAATCTCCTTCGCCCCCGCAATATCCGCCGCCACATAGACATCAAACTCATCCTCCAACGACAGCCGCAACCCATCACGAGTATGCTTCTCGTCATCCACGATTAAGAGCGTGCCCAATTCCATCACCGCTCCCATAGCGTCATTTTGTCACTGTGGAAAGCCTACATCTCATACGCACCCACATTCCCAGCGTCCTCCAAGAGCACAAGAAGGGCATTCGCTCTGCAACCTGCGCAAAACGAACGCCCTCCCGTTTACTCTATGAACTTACTGGTCAATCTACCTCGACGTCGTCGAGGTAGAAACCTGCTTCACCACCATCGGCGGTGAGCAGTAACCACTCGAACATCACGCTTTGCTCGCGAGCGTTCTCAGGAATTGTCAGACGAAACTCCGTCCACTCGTCGGTCTTGCCCCAGAAGATGTCGCCATGGACGTAAAGTTCGCTGTTCCCCGTCTCATCGAGGATCTTTAACTGAACCCCCTCAGCATCTTCGGTACTGTCGTGGTAATGCCAGAACGTCAGTCGAGGACGACCGATCCCCGTGAGATCGATTACTGGTGAGCGAAGCGAAGCAGACAGGCCACCAGCGATCACATCGTCGAGATCCGTGCCGTAGACATTGCTGCCGCCATGAGCTTCCGTCAGGCCATCCACAGCGGGAGTTCCGAGCTCCCAGGGCTCTACAGCAGTCCAACCTTCCGCACTGCTTTCAAAGTCTTCGCTAAAGCGCGGTGGCGGGGGCAACATGGCCACACGATAGTAGGAGCTTTGATCGGCAGGACGACCCGTCGTCAGTGTGTACAAATCTGCGGTATTGGTTAGGACGGCATCCGGGATCACTTGCCACTCTCCTGACAGAAGCGTCGTACTCATCTCCAACTTGTGATCCGATTCCGGGCTCGGCGTCGTGAAGTCAATCACCACGGAATCGCTCACACTCACTGTTTGCACCTCCGGCCCAGCAATGGCACCGCCTACCAAAGGCAAGCCCTCGCCAATCAATGCCCATTCTTCCGTGTCTTCAACGAGTGGGAAAGCACCTTCGGCGACAAAGATCTCCCCGTAGTCGCCACCACCACGCTCAAACCAGAGAAACTCTAACGGATACACTCCAGGCTGGACATTGCGCGCAATTCCTCGTGTTTGACTGTTCCCTGTGGTACCGGCGAAGTAGAAGGCGTCCGGCACGAGCGGATCCAATCGCCCTGCGCCATTCACTTCATCGAAGGTCATGCCGTGCACACGCACACCAAAGCCGTCATCCGATTGGACACCTATGGTGTAGTCGCCTGCTCTAGTGATCAGGATGTTACCTTTGTTGAGCTGGATAAAGTCTTCTGCGGCCCAGTCGTCACTTCCGGTCACATCCTCGGGATACTCGAAGTCATTAGAGAAGAAACCTCCACTCCCATGATCGATCACCTCGTGCTCGACATCGACCACCTCTCCCGGGAAGCCCGCGTCATCGGCCAATTGCACGAACTCGATTGCCTTCGACATACTTCCAATCGTTCCCGCATCCCAGATGTATCGAGTGGAGAAGGCTCCTTCAATACCCCCTGGCCCGACCAATGCTTCACCAAATGGGAAGAGCGGCGTGGCAATCTTAATGACCCCCGTAGCGCCGATATCCAAGCTATTCTGATCAAGGGCTGTGAGAACCCAAGGATGCTCCGAACCAAACGCCCATGGCATCTCTGGCTGGTAGCTAATGGTCGTAACGCCATCTGCGGCATCAATCGTTGGCTCAACCTCCGTGCCATCGATGGTGAGGACGAGAGACTCCACATTGAGCTGACTCTCATCAGAATCGCCATAGGTAAACGACACGCCCTCACGACTACGATCAACATTGGTGATTCGGGCGGTATTTGTCGTCACCACCTCCAAACTGAGATTGTCAAAATGATGCGCTTCCCAAGAACCACCTGTCCGTGCACCTAACACAATTTGCATGTTCTCGCTCGGAAACCAATCGACGGCAAAGTCTTTCAACACTTCCTGGCCTTTCCAGTTGATGTTGAGCATCCGATCTTCTGTCAATTCGACTTCGAATCTCTGCCAGGAAAGGTTCTCGATCGGCGGATCCTCCACCCCAATGGGGCCTGTCTGAAGCGAGGTCACATCGTCAGGTTCCCCGTTTGCCGTAGCCGCAGGAATTTGTTCTACCAAGTCTCCGTCCACTCGAATGCTAAAGCCCACGATATCGGCCTCAGGTTCCTGTTGGAATTGTCCATTGTCCCAGGTATCGAATCCAATACCCAGACCGGTTTGCGAACCTTCTTCCTGAAGACCGCCAAGATCAGGGAACTGGTGGCTAATGGCATAGCCTAGACCACGAGGCTCTTCTAGGATAGGATCCTCAGCCCTTACAATATTGATGCTAAAGCCATCCGCAGGACGGTCTTTGTCGCCACCGATACGGGCATCCACGGAGAACTTAAAGGCCGAAATCGGATTCTCCACTGGTGGAAAGATGATATTCGCCTGGGCACCACCCACAGCATCAGTAAGGGAAAGATAACCGCTGTCATCCACACCTCCAGAGGCACGCCACTCCGTAGTGTCTGTGTTAGATATAATATCCAACATTGGATCTTCGTTAAAATCGAAGACCTGCCCAGACTGACTGAGGTCGTCGTTGTTCAAACCCGCCTGATACACGTCAACCACCTCGGTCGCATCGAGGGCTCGATCAAAGATGGCAACCTCGTCGAACAAGCCCGAGAAGATCTCATTGCCGTTTTGCCCACCGATGTAAAGTGGTTGAGGATTGACCGGTCCCTCAGTAACTTCACCTGAGAGAACCTCTTCACCATTGCGGTAATAGGTTAGGGTCAAACCCTTCTTCACTACCAGATTGTGCGACCACTCGTCGACAACGAACATGGTTTCCCCACCACTCACATCTTGCCCGCCACCATCGAAATGCCACTCGAACTTGCGAGGCGTGAACTTGATGAACTCGCGCGGAGCAAAGTCAGCCCCGTCAGGTCCCCAGCGATTGCCAAAGACGATATTGTTGTTGTCCGTCTCATTGGGAAAGACCCAGAACGACCACGTGAAATCAGTCGCTTCGTTTAGTTCCGGCAATCGAAATTCACCCATATCAACATAGGAGCCGTTGCCCGACTGGTAAACCGAGCCTCGCTCAGGATCGGATACCCACGCACCCACAGGCTCGATGATCTCGCCATGGTTATCATTGCCGCTGCTATCGTTCGCCACTTCGCCATTCGCTTCATCAAAGCGCCAATAGCCAAGCAAGCCATCAATGGCATGCGCTGGCGTCAGCCCAATTACGATCAATGAGAGAGCTGTCAGGATGCGAAGGCTCGTAGCAAACTTCGCCATCCCTCCCTTCGTTTGATACAATCGGAGTGTTCTGGAGTTATTCATATCTTTAGGGTTTAGTTATTACTGCAGAGCGACGTAGCCGCTCACGAACACCGAGGAGACTAATCAACAAGAAGTCTTCCTTAACAGGCAATTCTCAAGAAACTCTGCCTATGTTAACGCTCAAAGCGTTTTGACCATCAACATCAACATCAACATCAACATCAACATCAACATCAACATCAACATCAACATCAACATCAACAGCAACAGCCACCAGCCACCAGCCAGCTGCTATATAGTTCTCCCGGACAGCCAACTCCTGCATGTTTCTCCCACAACGTGAGATCGCGCCCCATCTCGTAATGCGAAGACAATGCCATCAGCTATTGGGAGAACAAACGCACGTATCCAGTGAAACTAGAGCAAGCTCGCTTCCTCCCCGCACTGCCACTATAGAAAGACCCGCTTCATCGATCTATGACCGGCATCTACCTCAGCATTCTGCAGGCCCTAGCCATTTCGCTACTACTCTCTTCTTGCGCCAGTCGGCAGCTAACTACTAGCACTGGCACACAAACAGCGATTTCCAGCAGCCTTTGCACAGGCTGC